>Ga0111186_1029_pt1 | contig 22690 bp, 23 predicted proteins | sample DeeMarSWOR324_28_FD_80243 | JGI IMG/M metagenome (GOLD analysis project Ga0111186, IMG submission 80243) | Phycisphaerae bacterium SM23_30 | reverse complement strand
TGGCGCGGGGGGGAGGAATGCATCGTCTCCCACGTCAGATTCCTTACCGCCAGGCCATGGGCATGATGCTGACCGGACGTCGGATCAATGCCCATGAGGCCTTGCAGATGGGACTCATCAACCAGATTGTGGCCCCCAGGGATCTGATGGCGGAGGCCGAACGCTGGGCCTCAGAAATCCTGGAGTGTTCGCCTTTTGCCCTGAGAGCCACCAAGGAGGCAGTTCTTAAAGGTTTGGGCCTCACGCTCGAGGAGGCTATGGAGAAGGAGTTCCCGGGAATGAAAGCCCTATGGGAATCTGAGGACTACAAGGAGGGGCCCCGGGCCTTTGCCGAGAAGAGAAAGCCACCTTGGAAGGTTCGATAAAGGGACTGAGATCCTCATCGGGATCCATTTCAAAGGTCAGTCTGATTTCCTTGGGAAAGTGATAGGTGGTTGTGGCAAAGTCCGAAAATCTTTCGGAGGCCGCTCCCAAAAAGCCGCGGAGAAGATGGAGTTAATTGTGGTATAAGAGCTTTTTCTTACGCCCACGATCTGTATTGCTGATTCTGTTCTTACTGCCGCCTGGACATGGGAGGACACCACTATTGGGTATGGGGGGGACGTTGGGAAGAGTACCGATCGTACAAAGAGGAAAAGTGGGGGAAAGCCAGTCAGGGAATGGAGTCTAATTGCGAGCATCCTGGCAGATATGGCCATTCAAGTAGAAATGACGAGGGGAGCGACCTACAATCTTGCCTGGATGCTGGATCATCCAGATGTATATCCCCCCGCTTATTCCGCTTCAATGGTTTCAAAAGGGAACGTCGTCAGGGTCTTCGCCGCGGACAAGGCCGTGTACCTAACCAATAAGGCGATAGAACTGATGGGTTCTAACGGGCTCTCTCCTGAGTACCATCTTGAAAAATATTTTCGCGATTCTAAAATCACACAGACCATCCTTGCCGGGCAGCAAGTTTCTCTTTATCGAGTTATTCACAGTTATTATGACTATATGGTTCAGTAAGTTCCTCATATTATAATCGTGGGGATAGGGCATCGATAAATATTCAGAATATAAAATTGCGCAGCGATTTTATATGGTGTCCCATCCTCGAGCGGTCAAGGATATCGGCCTCTCCATCCAATGAAGATCACCTGATCGTTACAGAGATCACGTGGTCTTTTTTATGCTCACTTCTGGATTTCAATCGATAAAATCTGGGCTGAGTACAGAAAATGATGGGACATTCGTCTCTCAAAATGATTACCGACAAATATTTCTCCTATATTCCCAATATGACCCATCATGACGGAAGTAAGTTTATTATGGGATTAAAGATGTTTGCTGCTCAGATAAAACAAAGCGGGATTTGGTGGGAAAAGACGGGATTATTAGGGAAATTAATAAGTTAAGAGGTCTTAAAAAATAACTTTGGGGCAATTTGTCGCATGACGTTTTTAAATTTATTGGGGCTTGATTGAAACAAATTCGGCGACAATTTCATTCAAAAATTATTACCAAAAAATAAAAAAGTGATTTGGAATAAATTTTTTTATACATTAAGTATTACATTTATGTTATATAACATAGGTAACCTTCTCTTTGGCCAAGGCTTGCAACATGTCTCTGTAATCTTCGTTCAGCATCGTAGCGTTTACTGAGAGACACAACCTCGCGAGTAAGCGGCCAAACCAAACTGAGGCGGTAGGCGGGTGAACCAGGAACATAGTCGTTGTTCCTGCGGTCAGATATGCGGTATAGAGCTGTGTGCTTTCCGTTCATCTTTTTATGATACCCTTTTGTTCCCGGCATATCAACTGTATTGTTGACTCCGAACGAGACTGTCGAAAAACCACTTTGTGAGGAAATTTTCCTGCCAACAAAGTGAGCTATAAAAAATCTGGGATTCAGGATAGATCAGATATTATGCTTTTTCATGTATCAAAAATAGGGATATTATGCGTGAATATTTAGGCTTATGCAGTCAGATTTCTCTCCTGATTCCCGTTTACACTGCTGCTATCGAATAGCTTTTTCCGAAGTTTATTATCTTCTCGATATTATGAACCAGACAATATAACATCCATTGGATATTGACCTTGATCCGACCTCGCAGGGTGAACCGGTCCATTCTCTTGCATGCGCGAATATTGCCGAAAACAGGTTCCACAATGCCAAGACGCTTACTATAAGTCCGACTTCCTTCCGGCATATCTATCTTCTGCTTCATCTCATCGGTAAGACTGCCAGGGCGTTTACCATAAAATACATGAACCTGCCTCGATACCGTATTGGGGTTGCGCAGACATTGGGAACGCAATGGGCAATCACGGCAAGCCGTCTTAGGTGCCTGATAGGCAATGGCCTTGTACCCATCGGCAGTCTGAAAATTACGATTCTTTACGTATAGAGCTTGACCCGCAGGACAGATAAGCTTGCCGGTACAATCATCAAGATGGAAGTCGTTGGCGCGGAACCAGCGCTTCTTAGATTTATATCTTATATGACGTTTGTCCACTGATCGACGATGCCGACCGGCATCTGAAAAACGAACATCCCGTTTGCGAAACTGAGGGTCCGGCACGTATGCATCTACTTCCCGTTGCTTGCATACCTCCAGATTCTTTACACTGTAATAGCCTGTATCGGCGCTGATTTTCCTGTCCTTGAGAGGGGCCTTCCAACCAATAGCCTCTAGGTTCTCCTTCGCCCCATCCAACATCGGCTCCATAAGTGTCCCGTCTTCACCTTTTCCAAAAGCTGAAGCATGGAGCACTATCTGATTCTTCTCGTCCACTATTGCGTTGGCGTTATATCCCTGTAATACTCCATGGGAACTCGTCAGCTTGGCCGATTCATTATCAGTGACATTACTCTGTATCTCTTTACCCCTGCTCCCTATCTTCGGTTCATTATTAGAGAGAAACTTCTCAATACGATCCGCTTTCTTCTTCAACCTCTTGATACGTTTTTCTCGTTTTACCTCATCTGAATCAGATTTGTCCTTCTCTTCTTTATCTGATGACCTATGTTCTCGAATCGCCTCCTTCAGCTTCCTCTCCAGAGCTTCCTTTTTCTTCTTCAAATCAGAAAACGTGCCACTCCACTCTTTCGAAGCATTCGAGGAGAGCTTAAGACCATCCAGACTGAAATGAGTGCCTCCAAGTAAATCTTCTTCTTCACAGATCAACAGAACCTTTGTGAATAACGTTTCTATCTCTTTATCAACTGATGAAACAAAGGCGGCTATTGTGCTGTGATCCGGTGTATGTCCGCATGCCAGAGCCATGAATGTTACATTCTCACGGCATGCACGTTCCAATGATCAGGATGAGATCAGTCCTCGTGAATAACCGAAAAGAACAATCTTTATCAGCAGCTTCGGGGCTATGGCCTTCCGGCCCGTTTCATCATTACTATAGCGCTCGTCAAATATGCTCAGCTCAAGGCGTTTTTCCACAATGTGATGTATCGCGTACTCCAATGTGCCCGGAACCAATTGTTCTTCCAAGGACACAGGTATCATCGTTAACTGGTCATAGTCGTAAGATTTGTATCGCGCCATCGGTGGTTCTCCATGAGATAGGTTATTATTAAGATACTTATAATCTACCATAGATAAATCCGTTTTTGAAATATTAAAACGCGATCTATAGACTTTTTCGACAGGCTCAACGGTTTAAGTCACCGTTTCCGAAACCGCTGGGGGTGAGGCGTACGGTGGACCTCATGGTTCGGCATCCTCTTGTGTCTTCATTGTCTCCTTTTCCGAGCGCCTTCGTATGAGAGAAATAGATTTGTTCATCCTTCGGTATCGTTCCACTCCGACAATGCCGGTGATAATCCCGCTCGGAATGCACCCGATGCCGACTGCCCAAAACCAACTTTCATGCGAGAAATGAATGATCGTGACACCAGCGATCAACAGGGCCACTCCAGAACGCAGGTATGCCAGGAGGGTTCTTTCATTTGCTAGGATAGTCCGATCGATTGCGAGCTGGTCCCGCAAAATCAGGTCATCCGTGTCGAATTTCGAATAGGCCAAATCTTTCATGTTATCTTCTTATTGCTGAACATGATACTAGACTGCCGAAAAGGCGTACTATTTTACGCCATATATTTCATTGAATATCATTTTGATCCTAATATTAGAGTAGTATGAATCCTCCAGCCTGATGATCTTTCTTTTTGCCAAATATTGCGACCTGGCCCTTTTTCATTAATCAAGAGCAGGCTTAATGCTTTTTCATTTATTAAATTGTATAGATTGAATCCCCCTTTTTTAGATGAGTCAAGAGTAGATCTGACCCTTTTTTCCTTAATTGTTTACATAATATTTAAGTAAAAGCCAATATTAGCATCCTGGATTTAATTAGTTGAAGAAATGAAACAATTGAATTACTCCCCATAGTCAAGACAAAAAATAGGGTTGTATAAGGTGTATAGTTGAAGCCCGCACTGGGTTAATGTTTACTCGTTCTTTGACATATACCTCATAAGGGGTCTGATAGCCCAGAGACTCATGAACTCGCTCCATATTGTAAAAGAGGAAGTATCTTGCTAGGCCACTGCGAGCCTCGGACACCGTCTGGTAGTGGTGGAGATAGACCTCCTCATATTTAACAGATCTCCAGAGACGCTCGACAAAGATATTATCGTAGACCCGGCCACGGCCATCCATGCTGATTCGGATATCTTCTTTCTCCAGCCGACCGGTAAACTCACGGCTCGTAAATTGACCCCCTTGATCGGTATTGAAGATCTCAGGTGTGGATACCTCGAGGGCCTTTTCCAGGGCCGAGAGACAGAATGGGATATCCAGGGTGGTTGCAATCTCCCACTCGAGCACAAAGCGGCTGTACCAGTCCATAATGGCCACGAGGTAGACGAATCCATGGAGCATGTGGGACTTTTTTTTGAGCCAGTCTACCTCCACCTTGAGCTGGCCGATTTGACGATACAGTTCTGAGATCAACTCATCTTGCTGCTTATCTCGCTTCTTACCTCGATCGGCAAACAGGCTCGGCAGTTCTTTAATGAGCTGCTTACGCCATAGACCAATCTGATTCGCATGGACCCCAAATTCACTGGAAAGCTGGGCGAGTGTCTTTTCTCCTTTAACTGCCTCCAAAGCTCCTTTGGCCTTAAAAGCCCCATTGTGGCCCCTCCTTATGTTTCGAACCATAGCATGCCTCCTTCTTGGTATGGCAGGCTAACATCCACCTTATTACTTTGTCCAGTTTTTGGGGAGTATTATATATAGGGGTGACTTATATAATGATATTAATTTGAAAGATGTTATTTTATTGGTTAGCCCAAATAACAATATAATATTTAGACCTTTAAAAATGATATGTCAAGCTTTTAAAAAATATTTTAATAGATACACTTGAACATTATTGGTCAGTGTTAATGAGAAAGAAATTAACGCGCTACATTTCTTGTCAAAGGATGAAATCATTTTAGGTTCCGTTCATAAATGATGATATATACCGTATCAGAAATGGTGGCCGAATTTCAAGATATTGTGGTTCAGTTGTTTACAGAGGAATTTCAGATATCTCCTTATCTACATCAAAACATCAACCCTATTTTTGTCTATCTCAGGGCCATTCAATCCGTTGTCGGGATGTGAATTTCCTTCCACACTTCTTACATTTACGAAGCCTGACTTTTCCCGTCTTCAGCTGTCGGTAGCCCTTCCATACTGTGTCTTTTGAAGCACATCTCGGGCATTGGTATGGTCTTCCCATGAAGCATCACCTCCAATCAGCCGAGAGACCTTGATCTTTATAAATCTACTGAAAAAAGAGGCATGGGTTTATTGATTATCAATGAGAATGGCCATCCACAGAAAGACCTTTGAGGGTCATTGATGAGGGGTAAAACCGAAACATTCTTAACCTCAGGCATATTACTAGCCCCTAGAGGCTCATAAGTTAGCCTCGGAGGAGGAAGATTGAAACGAGAATACCGCTTGATCAAGCTCAGAACTGAGACAGTCCATGACTTGAAGCAGTTAAAGGCAAGGATGGGAAGGGGAAGCCTTGATGATTTGGTCAGTTCCATGATTCAACTTATGGATACACACCGCCAGGGGCTCAAGGAGACCGGCTGGTATGGTGTTGAACGAGGTGAGCGAAGTGACGCCCACACTGGCGCAGCATTGGGTTAAAACCGAGCTGCCCCTCCATGAGAAATTTACCCAAAACTCCCTCCTTACGGCAATCAGAGGGGTTATCACTCGTGTCGGGAAACTAAAAGAGCAGGCCAAGGAGTACTACTTTAAAGTGCTCTTATCTATCTACCAGTGTCCCGTCTGTGGAGGGAAGCTGTATATGACCGGCCAAAGCGAATGCTCCTGTGTATGCGGCAACACCTTTGACCCCACGCTCGCATTTCAAAAAAGCACCTGTTGTGGAGCAAGCTTGCTCCGTAAGACCTTTCACTATGTCTGCTCTCGATGTCATAACATTATTCCCTCGAAGTTTCTCTTTGATGAGAGACTCTTTGATAAGGCCTATTTCAGAGAGATGATGCAGGAGTCCCGAAGACGGGAAAAAGAAAAGAGGAAAGAGATAAGAAGACTTCTGCCTGAGTCTGGATCAGGCGCATTGGTTCTCATGGAGGAGCCGGAGCTTGATTCCATCCCTGGCCTTATACAGGATCTCAATGATTTCATTCAACAGAATCCACTTGAATTAGGGCACTTAGCCTTCGATACCCAGAGCGCATTCAATATGAATGACTACCGGGAGCATATCTTGTCGAGGCTAGGTTGGGGTGAGACCCTATTCTCTGATATCGATTCTTTAACAGAGGATCCCCGCTTAGATAAGGTTTGGCGGTTTATCACGCTCATATTCATGCAGAATGATGGTGAAATTGAGCTCACCCAGTATGGAAATGATATCGTGATCAAAAGGACTTACAATGAAACTTACGGTGAAAGATAAAGACTTCCTGGAGCGTCTGAAGGAACTTTTTGATTCAAAGGACCTGGACATAGAGCTAAAAAGAGATGGCTTAAAACGGCTTGTATTGCGCCAGAAATATGGCGATAGAATCGAAGGTGCCTTTGGGGTCACCCGCCAAGGCGTCCGGTGGAGATTCCAGCACATCTTCAGTGAGATCTATGTTAGCAGCTATGAGGCGATATACCTTACGGGGAATACAAATATCTTCCCATCACCAACCTTGTTCCCGTTTGCATATGAAATTATCGTAGAAATGATCTTATCATCCATATCCTCAGGCACGACCATATCAATCTCAATCTTAGGCAGGAAATCAACTTGATATTCGGTTCCCCTATAGACCTCTTTATGACCGCGCTGTCGGCCAAACCCTTTTACCTCGCTGATAGTCATGCCAGATACTCCTAACTTATTAACCGCGTTACTCCATCCAAACGGAAAGGCTTTATAATTGCTTCAATCTTTTTCATATTATGGCTCCTTTTCAAAATAATGCACCAACGATCGATCGTACGTAACCTCTAAGCTGCAAGGGGCATACCGTTGGGGTGATCTATAGATAACTTATTGAAATAACTTAATTATTGATATATGCAGGGAACAAGTTTAAAAAAATTGAGGTTAAAATAATATAGTAAATTATAAGTAATGTAACATTATTGTAGAATGCTTTGGCTTATTTCCATGGAGTTGGAATTATTCAGGAATGAACAGGGAAAGGAATTGTATTGAGTAATGACTCTGCAGTGAAGACAAAAGACATGAAAATAGGTTAGGAGGATAGCGATGAAAGGCTAAACTAATTCCAAGCCGGGTTTAATGGTCCGGACAAATGCCTTCACAGCAGGCGAGAGATATTTTCCCCTTCGCATTATAAGCCTGTATTTCCTCTTTTCAAAAATATGGTCAAGAGGAAAAACGTCGAGTTTGCTTCTGTCCCTCCCGAAAATCATTTTATCATCCATAATACAAACGCCCATCCCCATGGCGACATATTCCTTGATCGCCTGAAAATTATTAAGAATCAGGACCACATTTAGACTCAGATCATTTTTAGCGAATTTCTCCTCAATAATAGGTGTGATAATGCTTGAATCAGGGAATGAAATATAAGGCACTTTAGAGATTTCTTTTAAAGTGGGTTTATTCCCCAGAGGAAACATTCCTTTTTTCGGTGCAATCAGACTCAAAACGGTTTCAAATAATTCATGGTAGATTATGTCGCTATTTATGTTTTCAATATTGAGGATACCGAAATCAGCTTCTGCCGAGTAAATTCTCTCTAGCATCACGCCCGCCATCCCGCCCTCAATATTAAAAAATACTTCAGGTGATTTTTTTCTAAAATTATCTATAAACTTTGGCAGGAAATACCTGTTTACAGCATGTGTGGATACAATTGTTATTCTGCCTTTGTATTGCAACTTGTCCTCGCGGACCTCATTTTTCATCTCCTTGACTATCTCAAAAACAGAAATTACTTTATTTAAGAATAATCTTCCCTCATCTGTAAGTTTCATCTTGCCGCTTGAACGATCAAAGAGAGTTACCCCAAGCTCATTTTCAAGACATTTTATCTGATGAGTTATTGTCGTCTGGTTCCTCCTCATATCAAGCGCCGCCTTTGTAACACTCCCTCTTTTGGATACATAATAAAAACCACGCAACCACTGTAAAAAATCTCCACCCATTTCTTCAATCATGTGCAAAATCTCCTGCTTGATTAGAAAATATTGTTGTTTTTATTAATACCAAGCTTTATCAAAAAGCATCTCAAGTGAAGTTTATCGTCTCTTGCTGGGTATATGCAATTTAAATTAACCTATTGAAAATATCAATAGATAAGAAAAAATAATCGATTTGACTAATAATTTTACTTTTTATTAAAATTAATAAAGATAACTAACATTTCATAATACACTTCTTCATAATATATTCAAATAATTCTTTCGATAAAACTTAAATCACATGCCGAAAAAGATGAACTCTCCCCGCAGCAAGCTGCGGGGTATCACGTCGGCTTCACTTTGTTTCGCCGATCATAAGGAAACATTCTATTCCTGGGGCCATCCCCGCTGCAAGCAGCGGGGAATTCCAAGTTAAATTCAGTAATTAGAAATAGAAATCAATTTTGGATCAGTAATTTCCGGTTAGGATTTTGCAGAAGCCGAATGGGTTAAAAGTGGAGCATGGGGGTCTCTTTTCAAAAACGAATCGTATCGCTGCTGGATGGTAAAAGAAGCTGCCAGGTGATGCGGCTGGCGGACCTTCTCTGGAGATTTCACTCTCCTCAGTACCGTGGCACAGTGACCGGGTAACAATCCAGCCGCTTTTAGAGAGGTGGTATGCCGCATCAGCGCTTCTAAGTTTTCGTTTTTGAAAAGAGACCCCCATGCTCCACTTCAAAGCAATGTATTGCAAAATCCTAACCGGAAATTACTGAGTTTGGAATAGGAAAAATGTCAAAACAAAAAAATGCAACTCCATTTACCGCAGATGCGAACAGGGCTAAGTATTCCGACCCCGATCTCCATTGGGGTGATCAGCTCGACTTTGAGTCCGCGCAGCGCGGGTTCATCGCCAGATTAGAGGATCCGGTCATTCGCAACGAAGAAGGTCTGCCGGTTTGGGATTTAACCCCCTATACCTTTTTGGACCGTGAAACCTCGCCGGAGACGGTTCATCCCAGCCTTTGGAGGCAGGCTAGGCTCAATATGTATCACGGCCTGTTCAAAGTGACCGAACATATCTATCAGGTGCGCGGCTATGACCTCTCCGTGATGAGCTTTATCGAGGGCGATACCGGCTGGATCGTTATCGATCCTCTCGTCTCTGCGGAGTGTTCCAGAGCCTCCCTTGATCTTGTCAGCCGATACCTGGATGCCAAGCCCGTTACGGCCGTCATTTATACGCACAGCCATGTGGATCACTGGGGCGGCGTAAAGGGCGTCGTATCGGAGGAGGATGTTGAATCGGGCACGGTTCAAATCATTGCACCGGACGGATTCATGAAGGCCGCTGTCAGCGAGTGTATCTTCGCGGGAAACGTCATGGCCCGCAGGGCCGCTTATCAAGCCGGCAGCGGTCTGCCCAAAGGGCCCAAAGGGCAAGTTGATGCCGGGATCGGTAAGACGGCCTCAAACGGATCGGTCACCCTGATTAAGCCGACCGATGTCATCACCGAAACGGGCACCGGATTAAACATCGACGGCATCGAGCTCATTTTCCAGAATACACCCGACACGGAAGCGCCGGCCGAATTCAACATCTACTTCCCGCAATTCAAGGCCCTGTGCATGGCCGAAAACTGCACCCACACCCTGCATAACCTCTATACACCGAGAGGTGCGGAGGTACGCGATGCCATAGCCTGGACAGGGTATATCAACGAAACCATCGAGCTCTTTGCCTATAAGACGGACGTCCTCTTTGCCAGCCATCACTGGCCCACCTGGGGGAGGGAAAGATGTCTCGAATTTCTCAAAATTCAACGTGATTTATACAAGTACATTCACGATGAAACCCTGCGGCTTGCCAACCATGGCTACAGCATGACCGAGATAGCCGAAAGCATCGAACTGCCGCCCGCCTTGGCCGGTGCGTGGTGCAATCGGGGCTATTGGGGTTCGGTCAGCCACAACGCGAAGGCCGTTTACCAGAAGTACCTGGGCTGGTTCGACGGAAATCCGGCCAACCTGCATCCGTTGCCGCCTGAGGAAGCATCGAAAAAGTATGTGGAGTTTATGGACGGCGTCGATGCAACCCTTGCCAAGGCCCGCAAGGCCTTTGAAAAGGGAGAGTACCGGTGGGTGGTCCAGGTGGTAAACCATGTGGTCTTCGCCTATCCGGACAACCGGGAGGCACGGCGGCTTCAGGCGGACGCTCTCGAACAATTGGGTTATCAGGCTGAGAGCAGTATATGGCGAAACCTCTATCTTCAAGGGGCTAAGGAGCTGCGTGAGGGCGTCGCTCATAGCGGAGCGGCGGTTATTGCGAGCAAGGATGCAATAAAGGCCATGGGAGTCGATCAGTTACTCGATCTGCTTGCCATACGTTTGAACGGACCGAAAGCGGCGGATAAAACCATGGTCTTCAATGCCAGGTTCACGGATACCCGTGAGAAGCACATGCTGATACTGGAAAACGGCGTGCTGAACGCTTATCAAAACAAGCAGGCCGGGAAAGCCGATGCGACACTCATCCTCACGCGCTCTGCACTGGACGAAATCGTACTTGGCAAGGCGACTCTGGATCAGAAGGCGGCTTCCGGGGAACTCAAGGTAGAGGGCGAACGTGAAAAGCTCGATGAGTTCTTTTCCTTGCTGGATTCCTTCGAATTTTGGTTCAACATTGTTACACCATAACTTCAGACTGAACGGTCTGGATGTTTAGGTGCATGGGATGTCTCTTTTCACCTCGACTCACATGGAGAATTTTTCCAGAGTATCAAATAGAAAGGAGAGCAAGGAGAAGCCATGAAATTGAAAGGAAAGATAGCGCTGGTAACAGGGGCGGGCAGCGGTATCGGGGAGGCGATTGCGTTCCTCTTTGCCCGTGAAGGCGCCGATATCGCCGTCAATGATATCAATCCGGAGACCGCCGAGAAAACGGTTGACGAGGTGAAGAACATAGGGCGGAAAGCAATCGCTCTTGAGGCGGATGTGGCGGATACCGATCAGGTCAATGCTATGGTCGACAGGGTTGTAGACGAGTTCGGCGGCGTTCATATTCTGGTGAATAACGCCGGCATCCCGATACACGGCCCCTTCATCGAGAAACAGACCCCGGAAACCTGGGACAGGGTCGTGGCGGTTATCCTCCGGGGAACCTACCTCTGCAGCCGCAGAGTAGGGCAGTGGATGGTTGAAAACAGAACAGGGAAAATCGTCAATATTTCATCGATCGCCGGCGCCAGGGCAACCCCTCATATACCAAGCTACGGGGCGGCCAAGGCCGCCGTCATTCAGATGACTCGAACCTTGGCCGTGGACTGGGGTAAATTCGGGATCAATGTCAACTGTATCTCTCCCGGTATCATCAACACCCCTCTGACTCAACGCACATTCGCCCTATGGCAGACGCCTGAGGAGATCAGACAGCGTATTCCCCTTGAGGTGATGGGCGAAGCGGAGGATATCGCCAATGCGGCCCTGTTTTTGGTATCCGACGAGGCGAGATACATCACAGGGGTTAACCTGCCGGTAGACGGCGGCATATTGGCCAAAGGATAATGTCTTTTAATATAAAAAATTTAACTTTGCGTCCTTTGTGACTTTGTGTAAAAAAAATAGTTTACGAGTTCGTCAATTCTTCGTTTATCCGTGTGTTCATTGTTTTCTATGTATTTGAACACTAACATTAATCACTTTAAAGAAGGAGGATTTGTGATGAAAACAGGTAAAATTTTAGTTATCTCTCTTTTTGTTTTTACCGCTTTATTAACCTTTATGGCCCTGCCGATTTCAAGCACAGCAGCAGATGTCATAGAAATAAAAGCAAACGCCTTTCACCCGATCGGCCACAGGCTGTATGATGATGCCTTTCCATTGTATTCGGAACAAATTCAGAAGCGCACCAACGGTAAGGTAAAGTTTACATGGTTCCCCGGGCATACTTTAATCCCTCAGGCCAAGACCTATGATGGTCTTAAGAGCGGAATCTGTGATTGGGCTTATATTATAACGGCCCATAATCCAAATGAATTTGTCTTAACAAACGCGCTCAACCTTCCTTTTGCCGCACGTAATTCAGCACATGCGGCCAGAATCCTCTGGGAAATGTCCAAGGATATCCCGGAATTGAAAGCGGAATACAAAAAAGTTGTGCCTCTTTTCTGGTATTCAACCGCTCCTCAACACGTTCACACAAAACCGGGTATTGAACCTAAAACTCTTGAGGATTTGGCAAAGCTCAGAATCGGAGGTCCAGGGCCGATACATGTGAAGTTCATGAGCTCACTGGGTGCTGCTGGACAGCAGGTGGCACCTGGAGATCTTTACACCGCCCTGCAAAGGGGAATGGTCGACGGTGTCATATTTCCTGAGGCTCCCTTGAGATCGCAAGGACTTACTGAGATTACAAGTTACCATCTAATGCTGGCTATAGGAGTCGATGTTTTTGCCGCAGTAATGAACAAGAATTCATGGAAGAAACTGCCTCCGGATGTCCAGAAAGTCTTTCTGGATATGAGTGAATCAATGGGCGCACTTTGCGGGGCGACAATAACAAACGAATCAGCATGGGTGATCGAAGAGCTGAAACAGAGAGGAGATATATTTTATTATCTGCCCGATGATGAGAGAGAAAGGATGATTCAAAAACTCCAGCCTTTTTATGATGAGTGGTATAAACTAATGGCTGAAAGAGGGATGGATGGAAAAGCGATGCTCAAGAAGATCCGGGAAATAGCAGCCTGGGCATTGAAAAATCCTTATCAGCCCGATGATTGGTGGGGACGCGCCGGACGAAAGGAATAAGGGGGTATCTCCTCTCAAAAAAACTGATATCTATGGTAGCAATATCCCTGGGACAGGGTCTATTGACCAGATAATACTCCCTGATCCACCATCAAAATGTCATCTGCGGTGTTGCCTTCGATCGCTCGTCCCTGCGGCGTATGACTTATACGCCTCAGTCCTCGCTCCTCTGCGCCTTGCATCTAACACTTTTATGGTGCCCAGGGATAATCCAAAATCCCGCATCGTTATTGGCGATACGAGAATTTGATGGTGAATTTTGGTACTCAATCAATATTGATTGAATGGTATCATTGAGGTACTTATGTCCAAATCGGCTTTCTACGAAAAAATAGGCCGCAGTTTTGATATCACCGCAGACGCGCTGTCAAAGGTTTTTAATCCTGTCAGTCGCAAGTTGAGTCTCCTGGGAGCCCTGTTGACATTTATAATGGCCATAATTGTTCTGGCAGACATAATTATGAGGATTTTTTTCCATTCACCCATTGCCGGGAGTCTGGAGTTTCAGCAATTCTTGCTTGCCACGTTGGTATTTTTTGCGCTGCCGTATTCATCGGTAAATAGAGACCATGTAAGTATTGATCTCATTGCCCCTCTATATGCTCCCAAGGTCCGCACTGTCATAATGAGCATCTTCTCTTTAATAAGCGCGTACTTGTTTTTCATTATATTCTGGCAAAACGTGATTCGTGTGTTTGTACACATAGAGGATAATGAGATAGGTATAGCCACCGGACTACCCCTTTTCATATTTGTTATAATCACGGTCCTGGGAAGTGGTATTGTTACAATTATCCTCATAATCGAGTTTCTGAAAAATCAAGCTGAATTGATCAGACAATTCAAGAATCCCTTACCGGGTTTTTTACTGACATATGTTCCCGCCGTTGCGATAATGATATTGCCCTCTTTGTTGAAGATCTTTTCCATTGAAATGCATCCCCTTACAGCAGGCTTAGTCGGCATGGGATTTACAATCTGCATAATGCTGCTAGGCCTGCAGATCATGTTTGCCCTGGGTCTGATGGGCTTTCTAGGCCTATGGTATGTGAGCGGGAATGATACTGCCTTGCAGATCATCAGGATGTGCGTGTTTGATAGTGTGGCTGACTATTTTTTCTGTGTTATTCCATTCTTTGTGATGATGGGATTTCTCTGTTTCAGATCTGGTATGAGCGTGAGTCTATATGAGACAGGCCGTAAGATTTTCGGGCAGTTGCCGGGTGGTCTTGCTATCGGGACTATCTTTGGCTGTGCTGGTTTCGCATCTATCTGTGGGGATAGCATGGCTACCGCAGGAACAATGGGTTCAGTGTCATACCCGGAGATGAAGAAATACAATTATAAAGATTCTCTGGCAACAAGCTGCGTGGCAGCAGGCGGAACACTGGGTATCCTGATACCGCCCAGCATGGGATTTATTGTTTACGGTCTTATCGCCGAAGTATCCATCGGCAAGCTCTTTATGGCCGGAATTATTCCGGGCATACTTTTGGCCTCTTGCTTCTCGGTTATCATCATTATCAGATGCCTTATAGATCCATCCCTTGGTCCGCCCCAGCCAAAAGTTTCATTACTTGGAAAGCTGTATTCTCTTAAAGATGTGTGGCCCATTCTTGTACTGTTTATCATTGTAATAGGAGGAATATATATGGGCGTCTTTACCCCTACTGAAGGGGGTGGCATCGGCACTCTTGTGGCATTGCTGATAAGTTTAGTAAAAAGAACTCTCTCCTTCAAAAATCTTATTACGGCATCTATTGAGGCAATGGCGCTCACGTCGGTGATTTTCGGGATTCTTATTGGTGTGACCATTTTAGGATACTTTATTACGATCAGTGAAATTCCCATGAAATTAGCGGGTATTATTGTGGCTCTTCCATTATCACGATGGACTATTTTTGTAGTAATTTTATTGCTTTATGTTGTGCTGGGAATGGTCATGAATATTATTCCGATGATCCTTATTACGTTGCCCATCCTTTTCCCCACCATAGTAGGTCTGGGCTTTGACCCTGTATGGTTTGGTGTTGTAATGGTCATTATGATGGAAATGGGTCAGATTACTCCCCCTGTCGGGGTAAATGTCTTCGTTATCGCGAGTGTCGCCAAGGGAGTGTCAATGTCCTCAATATTCAAGGGGGTAGCTCCCTTTATAATTGCTATGATATTTGTGATATTTTTGCTGGCTCTTTTCCCTGATCTGGCAATGCTCCTTCCAAACTCGATGGATACGCTTAAGCCCATTTCGGGATAACCAAAGGAGGTATCGGAAACAACAACGTAAACAAGCTAACATAGTTAAACCGGAATACTTTAAAGGAGTTCGTGAACTTGGGTATTTTTTATACATTTAAGTTCATCACAGGACCCCGACAGGAGATGAGAGTGAATACCACCGATTTAAACGATGCGAATTATGCTGAACATATCTCCGATACAAAAAATGGCATTTTATTGTTCCAAAAAAAATTGTGCCCGCATTGTCTGAACATGAAAAAGGTTATTGAGAAATTCATTGCGAATGGAAATGAAACATTGCCGGTGATGTACATCGACAGTGAGGAAAGTCCTGGAGCTATGAGTGATCTATCAATCGAAAGAGTTCCTGCGCTCCTTATTATTAAAAACGGAAAAGTGGCCGCAAAGTACGTTGGATTGATGAATCCAAGAAGGCTGGCCGTGATGTATAAAGACGCATAGCAAGTAAAAATTTACTCTGTTTCCAGAAAACAGCGAGTAAAGACATTATTATGATAGTGTTATTATTTCAAGATGAAACCCATAAAGAATTTTGATCTGCTTATCGTGGGCGGCGGCACGGCAGGAATGACGGCTGCTATTTATGCTGCAAAGGCAAATATTCGGGCAGCTATCGTGGAATCGAATATTTGCGGCGGTTTGGTCAATACCACTTATATTGTAGAAAATTTTCCCTCACGTAAATCGATCCACGGTATGGATCTTGTGCAAAAAATTCAGGAACAGACGGAATTGCTTGGTGTGACCGTGGATGAGGCCGCAGAAGTTACTCGCCTTAATTTGACTGATGGCATGAAGGAAATAGAAACCGATGAGTTTTTATACAGGGCACCGGCGTTGGTTCTCGCGACAGGAAGGCAACCGGTTCCTCTGGAGATCGATACACATGACTGTCAGGAAATTCATTTCTGCGCAATTTGTGACGGGAGCATATACAAGGGTAAAAAGGTCCTTGTGGTAGGCGGTGGGAACAGTGGGTTTGATGAAGCGTACTACCTCCATTCACTGGGGGTGAAACAGATATTCCTTATTGAAAAGATGGACCGGTTTTCCGCATTACAGTCTGCTCAGGACAAACTCCTCCGTTGTGAAGGCGTTACCGCAATGACATCCACTATTGTTGAAGAAATAATTTGTGAAGAAAAACTCCGGTCAGTATTATTGAAAAACATTGCAACCGGTGAGACCCAAAATATTTCCGTGGATGGGGTTTTTGTTTACATGGGACAATTGCCCAGCAATAAGCTTTTTGCTGATGTAGTCACTCTGGATGCTGACGGATATGTCATAACAGGTGAGGAGATGGAGACTAATATATCAGGAGTCTTTGCGGCGGGCGATATAAGGAGTAAGAAATATCGGCAAATTACCACTGCCATTGGAGATGGAACAATAGCGGCTCTATCCGCAGGAGAATTTCTTAGAAATAAAAAGTTATAATCAGAAAAGTCTTATTGCAACGGAAAGAAACATGAAAAAAGAGATGCGTTTTAAATTTAGGCTCCATGATCGCGATATGCCGGCTCTTACCCAGGCAGAAACAATACTTCGAAGACTGTCACGGGAGTTTGGTTTTGATGTCGAGATCTGGAAGGTCAATGAGGGACTCGAACACGGGCGGATGGGCGTTTCGGGCATGCTTCCCGCTCTGGAGATTAACGGGATCATTGTCACAAGAAAAACGCTGCTTGATGAAGAAAATCTCCGCCCGATTTGTAAGAAACTTTTTACCCTGTTCTCCGGTGAAAAACTTCCTTCAAAGAAGGTGGACAATGGTACCAAAAAAACTTGCTAAAGCCTGTTGCGTCTTAACAGAAGTCGGAGTCATTTGGTACATAGAGCCATCAAATGGAAGTGATACTATTTAGAGATTAAGACGGAATATAGCGATTATTATGGTTATTAACATAAACTGTTTTAAATTATGCCAGTAAAGAAAGGAGGTAAAGATTTTTCTTAATTATTCAGTAGAATTCAATTTATTAATAAGGAGAATTTATTATGTCTGATATCAAGAATGTTTTAGTAGTAATGCTTGACAGCCTACAGTACAATTATCTGGGCTGCTATGGCAATGAGTGGATAAAAACACCTACTATTGACATTTTAGCAAAGGAAGCCACCTTGTTTGAAAACTGTTATGCCGAGGCCAACCCAACAGTACCATGCCGCCGTTCAATGCTGACAGGTTCTTATACGCTTCCTTTTAAAGGCTGGGGACCTTTGACCCAGGAGGAAACCAGCGTTGCGGATATTCTCTGGGGTACAGGAATCCAGACGGCTCTTATATATGATGCCGCCCCAATGCACCTTCCAAAGTATGGTTTTTCTCGTGGTTTCGACTATGTAAAATTCGTCCACGGGAATGAGTTAGATGAAGCTCATTTTGAACGTGACAAATTAGTATCGCTTGACCCTGACGATTATTTTGAAGAACGTGCCAAGAAGGGTATAGAACCAATTGTTGTCAAGTCCATGAAACTGGAACTGGCGAATCTCCTCAAGCACCGTCAACACTGGCGAAGCGATGAGGATACCCAGGTCGCCACGGTTATGAAATCCGCCATGAAATATCTTGAGGAGGAAGTTGACCGGACCAGACCGTTCTTTCTCTGGGTCGATTCCTTTGATCCTCACGAACCATGGGATCCACCTTCAGTATTTAACCCGGATTTGGACTATATGTATAATCCCGGCTATAAAGGTAAAAATCAGATCAATCCCATTCCGGGGCTTGTAGAGGGCCGTTATACGGAAGAGGAGCTTCACCATATTCGTATGCTCTATGCGGAAAAAATCACTGTGGTAGATAAATGGGTCGGCAAGCTATTAGATAAGGTACGTAAGCTTGGCCTGTGGGAGGACACCCTCATTATGGTCGTATCGGATCACGGAGAACCTCTTGGAAATGGTGAACACGGTCATGGTCTTATCCGGAAACTTCGACCATGGCCCTATGAAGAGCTTGTTCACATCCCGGTTATTGTCAAGATGCCAGGAGTCGGCGAGGGAAAAAAAGTGAAATCCTTTACCCAGTCATGCGATGTTGCACCGACCATACTTGATTATATTATGCCTAAGGCTGCAGCGCGAGTTGAAGGGGGAGGCTTTATGCTGGTAAACCAGCTTACAGGAGAGGATATGACAGGCAAAAGTCTCCTGCCGTTGATTAAGGGTGAGGTTGAGAAAGTCCGTGATTTTGCTATTGCAGGTTATTATGGTTTTTCATGGAGTATTATCACGGAGGATTACAGTTTCATACACTGGCTTGTCAACACAACTGACGGATTTGAAACGACCGATATGCTTCAGAAAGTATATGATAAGGCCGGTGTAGGATTAGGCGAAGGTACCAAGGGGTTACAGACCGATGATATGTGGACCTGCACGCCCCATAGTGAGGTAATCGTTCCGGATAGTGATGCACTGTATGACAGGAAAAAAGATCCGTTCCAGCTCAATAACATTATGGACAAGAACCCGGAAAAAGCCGCTGAACTGCTTAAAAAGCTGAAGCTGTTCATGGGCGAATTAGTAACGTACTAGGATACTTTCGGACTTTGACCGATATACTCCTGGAAATGTAAAGCATTAATTAACCCGGGTCTAATCGGCTGAGCCTATGGTGCAGGCATTAGACCCGGGATCCTGTATGAATTAAGGAGACGGGAACATGAGATTAAAGGATCGGGTCGCTATTATCACTGGTGGAGCAAGCGGGATTGGAGAAGGAATCTGCCTCTGTATGGCCAAGGAAGGCTCGCATGTCGTCATAAGCGATATTAATATGGATTTTAGCGCAAAAGTGGCTGACAAAATACTTAAGATGGGAAGGAAAGCTTTGACGGTTCGAACTGATGTCCGCAAAGCAGAAGATTGTCAGAATCTGATCAAGAAAAGTCTTGAGGAGATGGGTAGCCTGGATATTCTGGTCTGTTGCTCCGGTTTCCCCGGATATTCCGATAATACAACCGGTGAAGATCCGACGCGGATAGAAAACATCTCCGAAGATAACTGGAACCTGACCATTGATACAAACTTGAAGGGGGTCTTTCTATGCAATCGTTCCATTGCGCCCTACTTCAAGCAGAAGAAAAAGGGAAAGATTATTAATATTGCCTCTATTGCCGGAAGAAGGGGAGCGGACTGGATACCTCATTATTCGGCGAGCAAGGCAGGTGTAATTATTATGAGTCAGGCCATTGCCGCACAACTCGCGCCTTTTAACGTGAACGTGAATACGATCTGCCCCGGATTTATCTGGACACCCATGTCCTTAACTTCTGGAAAAATGATGGCAAAGCTCTACCCACAATTTAACAACATGAATCCTGTCGAGGTTTTCGATGAAGTAGTCAGGACGAAAGTTCCGCTTGGAAGACCCCAAACACCGGAGGCAATTGGTAATCTTGCAGTTTTCCTAGCGTCTGACGAAGCGAACGAAATCACCGGACAGGCTATCAATGTAGATGGAGGGGCAGTGTTTAGCTAGATTAGGTGAACCTGACAGAATAATTGACTTTTGCATCAATCAGGGGGAAATTTTAGGGATCGCGTGATTTAATACAAGTCCAAGATTATCTTGGACTTCTTTATTGTGAATATCATCGTAATTACTTTTACTTTTCTTTGACAGTTGGAGAGGTGCTAGGCCTCTGAAACCCGCGTCAGTCTTGAATTGTTCTTTGAAAATTTCCAAAATGTGGTGCCACAGATTATTACGAAATATATTGACAAACATCCTGTAACTTGCAATATTTGGGGTGTCCTGAAAGGAGACCTCTATGTTCACACGAGTCAAGAAATCTGGCCGCTACCAATACCTTCAAATCGTCGAAAACCGTAGAGATGGAGCGAAAACTGTTCAACGTGTGATTTGCACTGTCGGTCGTTTAGACCAACTCCATGCTAAAGGTAGTATAGAAACCCTGATAAGGTCTCTTTCGCGTTTCTCTGAAAAAGCTCTCCTTATTCTCTCAGCTAAAAGCGATGTGAGTAGTTCTGCAAAGAAGATCGGTCCAGTCCTCATCTTTGAGAGGCTCTGGAAAGAGTTGGGTATCCAGAAGGTGATCAAAGATTTTCTATCCGAGAGAAAGTTTGAGTTTGATGTAGAAAGGGCTATATTCCTCACAGTGCTTCACCGTCTACTTGTTTCAGGCTCTGATCGTTCGTGTGAAAAATGGCGCCGTGACTATGTGATAGAAGGCGTTGAAGATCTTGATTTACATCATCTGTATCGTGCCATGAGCTTTCTTGGTGAAGAGATAGAGGATCAGAAAGATCGAACGCCTTTTTCCCCGAGATGTACCAAAGACCTTATCGAAGAGGGGATATTTTTTGAACGCCGAGATCTTTTCACCGGCCTTGACCTGGTATTTTTTGATACCACTTCTCTGTATTTTGAAGGTGAAGGAGGAGAAATCCTTGCTCAGAAGGGCCACAATAAGGATCACCAGCCGGATTTGAACCAGATGGTTGTGGGGGCGGTCATAGACAACAATGGCAAACCCGTATGTTGCGAGATGTGGCCGGGGAACACAACCGATGTAAAGACATTGATTCCTGAGATAGATCGCATTCGAACTCGCTTCCACATAGCTCAGTTCTGTATTGTGGCAGACCGTGGGATGATTAGCGCTGATACATTAAAGAAACTGGATAGAAGAGAGATCCTTTATATCCTCGGTGCCAGGATGCGGAAAGTGAACGAGATCAAATATGATGTTCTATCCCATCCGGGCCGATACAAAGAAGTTCGTCCTGAAGGGAACTTATCTAAAGATCCCGCCCCCCTTAAGGTCAAGGAGGTATTCCTAAACGACAAACGCTACATTGTCTGTGTGAACCCCAAGCAAGCCCGAAAAGATGCTAAAGACCGCCACGCCATCATTGAATCTTTAGAAGGGAAGATCAAAACAAATCCCAAAAGCCTGATTGGGAACAAGGGGTATAGAAAGTATCTCAGGATCGAGCGGGACAGTGTCAGCATTGATCAAGAAAAGATAGAGTGGGAGTCCAGATTTGATGGAAAATGGGTTCTCTTAACCAATACGAATTTTGCAGTGGGACAAATAGCGCTCAAGTACAAAGAACTATGGCAGGTGGAACAGGTATTCAGGGATGTCAAATCCATATTGGAGACCAGGCCTGTATATCATCAAAGAGATGAGAACATCAGGGGGCATGTGTTCTGTAGCTTTCTTTCTCTTGTATTGAGAAAGGAATTGGACAGATACCTTGAGAAGGCTGGCCACAACTTTGAATGGGCAGACATCAAACAGGATCTTAAGGCTTTGCAGGAAATAGAAGTAGAGGAGAACGGTAAATCACTGGCTTTCAGGACAGAATGCATAGGGACCTGTGGCAAGATCTTCCAGGCTGTAGGCGTTGCCATCCCTCCCACTATTCGGGAAAAATAACTATGTCAAAGAGCAATCTGTGGTGCCAAGAACTTTTTTGCAATATCTATATCATTGATATTACAAGATTTATTTTTTTCAACTGTTAAAGATCAGTCAAACGAACTGGGCTATGGGAGAGCAAAACAGGCAACTATGCATAGCACAAACCGAGCATTTGAAAGATATCTGATTGCGGATCCGGAGAGCATGAGAGATGCCTATGCCAGGGCCAGGAACAGTGATCAAGTATTGATCAAGTTTCCGGAAAAGAAAAAGGCGGCTAAGTGACTGAAATTATTAAAAATTAATGGTGGAGGCGGGGGGAGTCGAACCCCCGTCCGAAAATATTCCACTTAGGCCTCTACATACATAGCCCGAACTTTCATGTTCGCCCTTGAGACCCCTTTCGGGCTAGGTGGCTTAAGGGCTACCCTGGATACATATTCGCCTCCCTGAGATCCAGGTCTCTCAGCTTGGCTATCCTGCTCATCGGCGCCCAAATCCGTCCTCGCAGGAAAGAACGGCAGGACGTTAGCCGCTTAAGCAGCTAAGGCGTACGCATAATCGTCTGCGTTTATTTTATTTCTGCCTG
>Ga0111186_1027_pt1 | contig 22816 bp, 18 predicted proteins | sample DeeMarSWOR324_28_FD_80243 | JGI IMG/M metagenome (GOLD analysis project Ga0111186, IMG submission 80243) | Phycisphaerae bacterium SM23_30 | reverse complement strand
GCTGATCAATTGCACTATCGCCGGCAATATCGCCGGCAATGCAGTAATTCGGAGAATCGGTTACGGCGGCGGGATCTACAACGATAGGAGAAGCAATCCTACTTTGAAAAACTGTATTCTCTGGGGGAACGATGATAGCGGGAGTGGAAAAAAGGAAGACAAGCAGATTTACGGCAGGACGGCAGAGGTAACTTATAGTTGCATTGAGGACGACGATCCCGGCTTCGGTAGTATTCCATGCGGCGGCGTCGGCAGCCATAACGTTGATACCAATCCGAAGTTTGTGAATCATGGGCAAGAATATGTTTACACTAAGGCCGATTCCCTCCACGGCGGCGAGCCTAATTATGTTCTTATTAAGGTTAACAACGACCAAGCCTATCAGGTGGGCGAAATCATTGAAATAAGCAACGATGGAGTTTGCCGGGAGGTAAAAACGGTGAAGGAAATTGATGCCCATACTCAGTTTGTAACTTTTATGCCTCCTGTTTCACCCAAAGTAATGCGAAACACTATTATCTACAAGTGGGGCCCGGACGTCACCAGCGTCATTGAGAATTATCATCTTCAGGATGATTCGCCCTGTTGCGATGCCGGCGATAATACCGCTGTTGATGACCCTGAAGACCTGGAAGGAAATAGCCGCATATCAGATAATCCGCAGGTGGATGATGCCGGCAACGGGACGGCCCCATTTGTGGATATGGGCGTCTATGAGTGGAAGGGTCTGAAGGGCGGTTCAGGGTGATGGGCAGATGACAGGGAGTGGGGCTTTTTATTTTTTGATTTGGGTGGGGAGGGTATCCGGCAAAATGCAGGTTAAGATAAGAGATGTGACAATCAGATTCAGCGGATGGATCAAGAATCAATTTTATAGGCACTTGAGTAAGGAAGGGGTGATGGTTATAATGGCGGCATGGAAAGATTATACTGGACGAAGGCGGATGTTTTTGAGGCGGAGGTTGAGGTAAAGGCAGTCGGCGCTAATAAGGTGGTCATTGAGCCGATAGTATTTCATCCGGAAGAAGGGGGTCAGCCGGCGGATAGGGGGTTGATAGGGGAGGCGGAGGTTTTAGGGGTGGAGGCGGTAGGGGGGCAGGTGGTTCATACGCTGGACAGGCCGTTGGAGGAAGGGAAATATACAGCGCGGGTGGATAAGGAGCGCCGGCTTTATACGGCGAGTCAGCATACGGCGCAGCATATTATATCGGGAATTGCGGAGAATCAGTACGGGTTGAAGACGACGGGGGTGCATATCGGGCCGGAGCGGTGTACGGTTGATTTTGATAAGAAAATCGATGGGGAGACGTTACAGAAGCTGGAGCGGCAATCCAATGAGGCGGTGGGGCGGAATTTACCGGTGGAGACGGTGTTTAATGAGCCGGAGGTGCGGGCCAGGAGCGAGCTGAAGGAGATTGAAGGGGATTTGATACGGGTGGTGAAGATAGCCGACATTGATAAATCGGCCTGCTGCGGGGCGCATCTGGGATCGACGGGTCAGGTGGGGCTTATACGGCTGATTGATATGGAGAGTAAGAAAGAAGGGACCAGAGTTTATTTTCTGGCGGGAAGGAAAGGGTTGGAATTTTCCCAGCAAGAGACCATGATCTTAAAAGAGCTGAGAAAGACGCTGCGGTGTGCGACGGGGGAGCTGCCTGAGATTGTTCAGAGGAATTTGGAGCAGGTGGGCAAGCTCAATCGGGAGGTCAACCGGTTGTGGTCGCAGGGGCTGGCGGATATGGCCAAGTCAGCGGAAGTTATAGAATTGGGATCGTCAAAGGTGGGCATACAGGTAGCGGAGGTGCCAGGTAAACTGGCGGCGAAATTGGCGGCGCTGATAGCCGGCGAAGTAGAGGGAGTGGGGATAGTAGTAAGTGAGACACAAATTGCGATTAATTCGAATACACTGGATGCGGGCGATCTATTAAAGCAAATTCAGGGGAGGGCGGGCGGTAAAGGGGGCGGCTCGGCACGGGCGGCGAACGGGCAGTTGGCAAGGGCGGTGACGCGGGAAGAGTTGGTAAAGATATTAAAGAATTGAAAAGGCGCCCCGCAGGCGGGGGCATGGCGTTCCGGCAAATGGGAATTTATTATTGGGATTATAGATAATGTGACATGCCTGTGCGGGGCAAAGGCAGGGCGGCCGCGGGGGGTGTTTTCAGACGCCGGGAAGTTTGGAGGGGGTAGAGGGGATTTTAAGGCTATCGTGGAAGCGGGCCATTTTTTGGAGGGATTGATGGATTTGGTCGAGGGTGACGGAGCCGTAACTTAAACGGATATAGCCTTCGCCTTGGGAGCCGAAACAATTTCCGGGGAGGGCGCAGACGCCTTGCTCTTCGAGAAGTCTTTGGCAGTATTCGGTTGAAGACAACCCGGTGGCGCGGATATTGGGGAAGGCGTAGAAAGCACCCTGGGGCATGATGCAGGACATGCCCTTTAAGGCGTTGAGGGCGGGGATGAGGGTGTCTCTTCTTTGGCGGAGTATTTTCATATTGTTTTGGAAGTATTCGGGTGATGAGTTCAAGGCGGCAGAACCGCCGATCTGGGTGAAGGCGGGCAGGCAGGAGAGGATAGTTTGTAAAAGCAGATATAATTTTTCGATTAAATCAGGCGGGGCGACGGCATAACCGAGTCTCCAGCCGGTCATGGCGTACACCTTGGAGAGGCTTTTGATAAGGATGGTTCTTTTTCGGCACCTGTCAAAGAGGCTGGGAGAATGAAAGGTTACATCGTATATGATGCGGGAGTACACTTCGTCGGATAAGAGATAAAGGTCATAATTTTCGGCGATTTGATAGATTTGTTCCGTTTCGGAGGCGGTCATGACCGCGCCGGTGGGATTCTGGGAGGAGTTGATAATGATTAAGCGGGTTTTATCGGTAATTTTCTTTTCCACGTCTTTGGGGTGGAGACGAAATTCGTTGGTTTCCTGCAACTTAACGCCCACGGGAATAAAGCCATTATAATTTATGGCGGAATAGTAAGAGGGGAAGCCGGGATCGGGCAAGATGATTTCTTCGCCGGGGTTGACGAGGCAGCGGCAGACAAAATCAATGAGGGCGTTGGTGGGGCAGGCCATGACCTGTTCCAAATCGGGTTTAAAGCCATAATGGGTCTCGATGTAATGCCGGATGGCCTGGCGGAAGGAGAGCAGGCCGGGCGATTCGGTGTAATGGGTTAAATTTTGATCCAGGGCCTCTTTGAGGGCGTCTTTGGCGGCCTGGGGGGAATTAAAATTGGGATCGCCGATTTCATAATGAATGATTTTTCTGCCGGCATGATCCATAGTGCGGGCCCGAGCCATTAACTTAAACATGGGCTGGCCTACGAGTTTGTGTGTAATCCGCGACAGGGATTTCAATTATCATCTCCTTCAAAGTTCAATCGCCGGTCAGAACCGGAGGCTAATATATTACGACAGTATATATAATAATCCATCGAGGGGCGGGGAATAAGGATATTATCTTATCATATCGGCGCGGATGAGGATGTCGAAGCCGTCGAATTTATAGCGGCGCAGGCCGGTGCTGTCCTGGGCGAATTGGCCGCCGCCGGCGAAGATGGTATCAAAGGCCTCGGAGACCCGCAGGAGAACCTCGCTCTTGACGTAGGGGTCGTTATGTCCGGAACAGAGGTAGTCGAATTCATTAATTCGCTGACAGAGCTTTTTATTGGAGGCGATATAATCGTCGATATTAACATCGGAGGCGTGGGCGTAAAGGGGACCCGGAAAGAAGTGATCGCCCGTGAAGAGGAGACGGTTTTGGCGATCGAGCAGGCACATCTGCCCGGGAGAGTGGCCGGGGGTGTAGATGACTTCGAGTCTTCGGCCGCCCAGATCGATGATGTCATTTTCCCGCACTAGATCGGTAGGCTCCATAGGGGGGATGGTCCAGGCGTCCGGATCGAAGCCCTGAGGGAGGGGTTTATTCCAGAGATAGTCTTTGGCGATGTAGCGCTGCAGAGAGGCATTGGAGCGTCCCTTTTTAAGGGTTTCGACGGCGAGGTCGTTATCGTACATGATGATTTCATCGAACTGGTAGGCGTCGGCGACGTGGTCGTAGTGTTCGTGGGTGAGGATGACGAAGACGGGCAGGTCGGTGAGTTTTTGGACGAGTTTTTTAAGGTCGCCGATGCCGGTGCCGGTGTCGATCAGGGCGGCACGGTTTTGACCTTCAACGAGATAGCATATTGCTTCTTCGAATTGATAGGGTTCATAGAGGGCGTAGGTTCCTTCGGTTATTTTATAGACCTCGAACCAGTTCTGGAAGGTGCCGACGTGTTCGAGGGCGGCATAGACGGGGCGGGGATGAACCGACCACCACTTTTGGGGTTGTACGAGGTTAGAGGTTGGGGAGGGTTGGGCGCAGGAGGAGACTAATACGACGGCGGTAAAACATGTAATAATCCAAAATTTATCCATGACACTCTCCTGTTGGGGCCTTTGGCATCTTTTAAATTAAGCGTTTTAAGCGGTTAAAAAGTTAAGGTTTATCCACCCTGCGTTAAATCGCGGGGTTAAGGAGGATTTTAATATTTACCTCTGCGTAAACGCGCAAAGCCAGCGGGCGTTATTTTATAATAGGCAAAGTTTCCGGTAAATCAATAATTTTTCCGGCGCCGATGGGGGCGCCCGGGGGCGCTGAGGGGGGTGGGGAAAACTGGAAGCTGTCGGGATTTTCCTGGAAGCGTTCGATGGCGGCGCGGAGGTAATAGAGGTATGCCTCTTTGTCCTCATCCAGATTTCTTCGGGCGTCGGTGGTTCCCAGCCATAATCTTAGGAGGAACAATTTCCGAAAGGCGACGGCCCGTACCTGGGCGGGGGCGTTTTGGTCGGCGGCCAGGCGCATTAAATGCTGCAGCGTGAGGTTGTTGACGACGCGTTGGATTTCCGCCTGGAGGCCGGAGAGGTCGGGGGCTTTGAAGGTGGCGTCGATCAAGGTGTCGAGGACTTCGCCGAGGCCGGGGAATTGGGGATTGCGGGCATGATACTCGATAAGGCGGGCGGCGCGTTGGGCATTGAGGATTAATTCGAGGGTCAGGTTGGCGACGTTTTCGGCGGCGGCCAGGGGATCGAAGGTGTCGCCGGTGTAGTCGGGGAAGAGTTCGCGGGTTTGGCCATACCCCGGGGGTCGCGGGGGGATGAGATTGAGGATTTTTTCATCGAGGGCGAGGTTTTCCGGCTGGATGGTTTTGAGGAGGGTTTGGAGGGCGCGGCGTTGTTCGTCGGGGGGTACGATTTTCTGGTGGTCCTGGGGTCCGCCGCGGAGTTGATAGTTGAAATATACGCCGCCGAGGACCTTGGCGGCAGCAGTGATCTGGTAGCGATGGGAGAGATAAACAGGCACAAGAACATCTTCGAGGGTAGCCAGGGGTTCGCCAAAGGGGATTTTATTTTCAGAGAAATTACCAAGGGCAATAGCGCGGACCTTCATCATATGCAGGAGTTCATCGACGGGGTGTGTGCCGTTGTCCCACTGGTGACCCAAGGGATGGGCGCTGCCGGCGGAGGTGGAATTTTGATCGGCGACGTAATGCAGGCCGCGGGCAAAGGCGTCTTCGAGGATTTTTTTGAGTTCCATTTCTTCATCGACATTTTCGGGGAAGTCCTGATAGCTGTAGGCGACGGTGACCTTGTCCCATTCGCCGATGCCGTGGGTATAGGCATCAGAGAGGTCGAGAGTGCCATCGTCTTTGATTTTAATTAGAGGGTGGGGATAATCCATGACCGAGGAGCGGTTGTCAACGCTGGAGGCGTAGTTGTGGCCATAGCCGAGGGTGTGGCCGATTTCATGGGCGGAGAGCTGGCGGATTCTGAGAAGGGCCATTTCCAGGGCTTCGGAGGTGTTTTTGCGGTCTTTTTGATATGTGCCGACCAAACCTTTGGCGATAAGGAAGTCCTGGCGGACACGTTGGGAGCCGAGGGTGACGGTGCCTTTGATGATTTCACCGGTGCGGGGGTCGGTGATGGAGCCGCCGGAGGACCAGCCACGGGTGGAGCGGTGGACCCAGTTGACGACGTTATATCGAATATCAAGAGGATCGGCATCAAGCGGGAGGAGTTCGACCTGAAAGGCGTTACGGTAGCCGATGGCCTCGAAGGCTTCGTTCCACCAGCGGCCGCCTTCGATCAGGGCGGTGCGGATGGGTTCAGGGGCGCCGCGGTCAATATAATAGACGATGGGCTCGACGGGTTCGCTGATTTTGGCATGGGGATTTTTTTTCTGAAGGCGATGACGGTTAATAAACTTTTTGACCAGGGGTTTGTCGATAGGGGCGGCAAAATCCATGTAGGTAGTGTAGCTGATAGCAGAGCGGGGATCAAAGGCGCGGGGTTTGTAGTTGACGTTGGGGAGTTTGACTAATGAATGATGCAGGCGGAGAGTCAGGGCCTCGGCAGAGGGGGCGACGGAGCGGACGAAGTTGCCGGGATTTGAGGCGGTGAAGGTCAACAGGACTTCTATTTCGGTGTTGTAAGGGAAGTTTTTGGTGTTGGCGAGATAGAAAGCGGAACGGGAATCATCCAGTCGGTAATCGCCCTGATCGGAGCGTTTGAGAGTGCCGACGACATTTTTGACATCGCGGAGGAAAAAGGAAGAGGCGTCAACGAATACGCTATTTTCCGTGGAGGAATCCACTTTGAAGCCCCAGATAACAGACTGAGCAAAGGCGTCTTCGACGTCTTTTCGTTCGAAGGGATTGTCAGTTGCGGCGCGAAAAGAATAGTTCGGCTGCAACAAGAGGACCTTGGGCCCGAGGCGGAGGAATTTTACGATTTTGGCGGGTCCCATACTGCCGCGGTCGAGGCCGACATCGTTGGAGCCGAGGCCGGCGGGCAGAGAGACGACATAGAGAAATTCGGTATCGAATTTGTCGATTTCGAGGAAGATTTTGCCCTCGGTTTCGTCCCAGTAGAAGTTGAAGTAGCCGGGGTATTTTTTCATTTGGGCGAATTTGGGGGGCGTTTTTTGGGCTAGGAGACCAGAGCCAACAGATAGAATTAATAATGTAACCAGTAGCAAGCGTTTCATCGTTCACCTCCATTGAAAAAGGGATGGTAATAAAATAGTCCGGGTCTTGGGCGGGCTAAGAGGCCACTCTGCAGTTTTACTTTTGAGTTTTAAGCATAAGTTTATTTCGTTGGTCAGGTTATGCCATCGGCAAGCTGCGCTTGAGGCTGCCACCCGCAGGCGTTCGCGTTTTTTGGTACGTTACCCCCCGCATTTTACATGCGGGGCTATGGGGGTATATTATAATCGAATCTTATTTCCGTTCCAGGGGCAGGATAAGGCAGGTGGGGCCGCCGCCTCCTTTTCGGAATTCCGATAAATCGATGCCGTGCACTTTAACGCCTTCTTTTTCGAGTATTTGGATAACGGCCATGTTCTCTTCGGCGTTGGCGATGACCTCATTTTCCGCCAAGCATATCACATTTCCCACCGAAGGTCGGAAGTTTTGGTGGTCAACTTCGATGGTATCAAATCCTTTGAAGAAATCCTTTGGGAATACGTCTTTACAACAGAGGAGGCGGCGGTTTCCGAGGGCGGACATGGCGCCGCCGATGTGCAGATAGCCGGGGTGCAGTTTTAGGGTTCGGACTTCGTAATCCATATCGCTTAAGAAGGCAGAGAGTTGCTCGGCGCCTTGGGGATTGGTGCGGTCGGAGACGCCGATGAAGGCCACCGCGCCGGCTAAGATCAAGTCGCCGCCTTCGGCGACGGCGGGGGTGGTGATCTCTCCGACACAGGGTTCGTCGAGAGATTTGAGAAACTGGGTCATCCAGATCTCTTCGCCGCGGCGGGCTTTCAGGCCCATGCGCAACTGGATAAATCCTCGGGGAGTGACCAGGGCGGGGTCGCGCGTGAAGACGGAGTTGGGATGGCCGGGGCATTCCGGGGCATCGAGCACTTCGCAGCCGAAATCTTTCATGATGGATTTTAAGCGGTCATGTTGTTGTCGGGTTTTGGGGGGGTCGGCGATTTCATTCATGCCCTGGGCTTTAAGATCGGTGACGTTGAAGTATTCCGTCCGGGGCGTGCAGACGACAACACGAGTCAAACGGGCGCCTTCGTTTCTTAACATGGGGAAGTAGTCTCCTGTTTCAAATAATTTTCATCCAGGCGAATACAATATTTCGATATTTTATTTTTCAATTTATAACACACTCCTAAAAATTCTTTCCGGAGGGGCTTTTTAAATAGCGAATGACGAAGTTCGAATGACAAATCAACGGTGACATTCGGATGACGAGTTTGGGAATAAATTGTATTGCGGCATATTTCATTTTTTTATTGCTGTTTTTAGGGGGTCTGCGCCGGGACTGGGGGCGGGTGTTTTAGTATGATTTTGGGGGTCGGGTTGCTTTTGGTATTTTTGCATGAGGTCGAGGGCCTTGACAGCGAGTTTGAAAAGGTGGGCGTGGGCGCGGTTGCCATTGGTGAGGACGGCAAAGCCGGTTTTCTGCTCGCGGTTGCCGGCCAGGAAGGCGGTATATCCGGAGACGCTGCCGCTATGGGCGAAGATGGTTTGTTCGTTGCGTTTCGAGATCCACCAGGTCAGGCCGTAGCCGGTTGTTTCGTTGAGCCAGCCGGCGCTGAGAGGGCCGGCGAACTGATCGTATTGGCGGGTCATCATCTGCTGGACGGTTTCTTCTTTGAGAAGGCGACGGCCTTTGAAAAAGCCGTTGTTGAGGTTAACGATTAACCAGTGGGCCTGAGTTTTGATGGTGCCATAGACGATGCCGGCGGGCCAGACATCGGCTTTGGTTTGCACGGCGGGTTGATGGTGTTGGGTCTGGCGATTGACGATATAAGGGATAGCGAGACGTTCGACCATGTCGGGGCGGGGGGCGAAGGCCATATCGGTCATTTCCAGGGGATCGAAGATATTCTTTTGCATGTATTCTTTGTAGGGTACGCCGGAGAATTTTTCCACCAGATGGGCAACCAAGGTATAGGCCAGATTGGAATAAACCACCCGGGTCAGAGGGGGATTTTGCACTTTTAGATTTTTACGCAGATATGCCGTCAGGGGGGGAGGTACGGTATCGCCCCAGACGGGATGGCCGCCAAAGGCGGCGGGCAGGCCGGAGGTGTGGGACAAGAGATGGCGGAAGGTGACGGGATTATCCGGGTCTTGGCCCTGGATTTTAATATCGTCGAGATATTTATGGACCGGATCGTCGAGTTGGAATTTGCCCTGTTCCATCTGCTGTAAAAGGGCGTAGGTGGACATACTTTTAAAGGTTGAACCGATAAGATAAACAGTGCTGCAAGTGGCGGGGGGGCGGGCCCAGAGGTTGGAGCAGCCGTAAGCATCGGAAAAGATGATTTGATCGCCGGCGACCAGGGCGACGGCGGCGGAGGGGATTTTACCTTCCAGCATTATTTTTTCTATTTCCGGTTCGAGTTCGGCGACGAGGCGGTCAAGGTCGTAGGTTTGCGCGAAGACGACGGGGCCGGCCGATACAATTATAAAAATAATACATAACGACAGGCATTTTGAGAGGATTTTTGTTTTTTTCATGTTATGCTCCTTTTTGGTAAACCGTGGCAGCGGTTATTAAAAAAGATTTATTTGTTTTTATCCCCGCGTTAAATGGCGGGGTTAATTATAAGTCAATTTTGACGGTTTTTTGCCTTCCAGTAGTAATAAACGGGGATACCCAGGGCGATGAGGAATAAGCCGACGAGGGCTTCCACCGGTTTTTCAATAATGGTGTTGATGCAGATGATGGTGGAAGCAATGATGAAAATGGCCGGCAGGACGGGATAGCCCCAGGTTTTGTAGGGCCGGGGCATATGGGGATGCGTTTTTCTCATGGTAAAGACGGCCACGACGGTGGCGATGCAAAATAGTATGGTGGCGAAGATCACGTAAGTATAAAGCTGTTCGAAGGTGCCGGAAAGGGCCAGCAAGGAGGCCCAGACGGCCTGGATAACGATAGCAAAGGCGGGCGTGCGAAAACGAGGATGGACTTGGGCGACTTTCTGAAAGAACAGGCCGTCTTTAGCCATGGCATAATAGACGCGGGGGGCGACAAAGATAGCGCCGTTAAGGGCACCAAAGACAGAGATAAGCACAGCGGCTGATATGCAACCGGCGGCTTTTTCGCCAAAGAGAAGGGCGCCTGTCTTTTGGGCGATGCGTTCGACGCCGGCCATTTCGGCGGCGGGCAGGGCTAAGAGATAAACGTAATTCATGAGGAAATAAAAGACGATAATCAAGAACGTTCCCAAAACCAGAGCCAGGGGTAGATTGCGGTGGGGTTTTTTGATCTCACCGGTAATGTAATTGAGATTGTGCCAGCCGTCGTAGGCCCAGAAGACCGCGATCAGGGCGACGCCAAAGCTGCTGATTAATTTTCCGAGGCTTAAGCCGGTAGGATTAAGGGAAAAATCAATAGATGTTGTTTTACCGATCGTAAGACCCAGAACGATAAAAATAATCAAGGTGCCGATTTTGACAATGGTGATGATATTCTGGATCCATTTACCGAAGACAACCCCGATGTAGTTAAAAAAGGATAGGACAAGGATAGCCGCGACGGCGACGAAGTGACCCATGGAAAGAGTATAAGTATGAGTGAGGCTGAAGAGATTTAGTTCGGTTTGATAGAGGTAATTATCGGTGCCCAGGGTGGGGAGGAAATAACCGACATAGCGGGCAAAGGCGGCGCCGAGGGTGGCGATGGAGCCGCCCATAGCCACGAAGAAGAGCATCCAGCCAAAGAGATAGCCCCAGATAGGGCTGTAAGCTACCTTGAGATAGACATATTGTCCGCCGGCATGGGGCATAGCGGCGCCGAGTTCGGCGAAGGAAAGGGCGCCGAAAAGAGAGAGTAAGCCGCCCACGACCCAGGCCAGGAGGAGTAAGCCGGCAGAGGGGAGATATTGAGCCATGTCGCCGGTGGTCATATAAATACCGGAGCCGATGATGATGCCCATCAGCATCATGGTGGAGTCGAACAAACCCAGCTGGCGGATCAGGCCGATCTTTTCTTTTTTTGGAGGCTCCGTCACTGCCATAAAAAATTGATCCTCTCAAAGGCGCGCCCCGGCAATTAAGTGCAGGGTGATATTTTGCCTTTTTTAATACCTGGATTTTTCGGTACGGCCGGCGCCGATTTCCATTAACATTTCTTCAATGAGGTTGAGTCCGGTCAGGAAATAATCTTTTTCGGAACCGATGCCGATGCGGAGGTAATGGTCCATGCCGAAACAGTCGCCGTCCAAGACAAAGACGCTTTTTTGTTCGCGCAGCATGTTGGATAGATCCCGGGAATTAATGTTCAGGCGGTAGCGCATAAAAACGATAGCGCCGGCCCGGGGAGGGATAAAATGAAAGAGATCGGCATGTTTTTCGACCCATTTTTTCAACTCGGCGAGATTTTCGTTTATCATTTTTCGGCCGCGGCTTAGTACTTTTTTTCTCATTTCCGGTTGTAAAACCAGGGTAGCCAAACGCTGGCTGAGGATACCGCAGCAGATGGAGGTATAATCACGATAGGACCAGCTTTTTTCGATTTCGTTTTTGGGGCCGACCAACCAGCCGATCCTTATGCCGGGCAGGCCGTAGGCTTTAGCCAGGCCGCCGTTGACGATTACCTTGTCATAAAATCCCCAGAAGCTGGGGGTTTCTCTGCCGTCCAGTTCGGCGCCGCGGTAAATTTCGTCGGAAAAGATCCAGGCGTCAGTCTGTCGGGCCAGGTTGACTATTTCGTTCATGTCGGATTCATTTAAGACGGCGCCGGTGGGATTGTTGGGATTGCAAAGAGCGATCATTTTGGTGCGGGGGGTGATTTGATCTTTTAACTCGTTAAGGTCGGGGCTCCAGCGGAGTTCTTCCTTCAAGTGAAAAGGCTTAACCGTGACGCCGAAAGAGCGGGCGATTCCCCAGATCTGCATGTAGTTGGGCAGCATTAGAACGAGTTCGTCATCCGGCTCCAGGTGGCTCCAGGTGACAATTAGATTGGCCTCCGAGGAACCATTGGTCACCAGTACATTATCGAGATCAGCACCGGGATAGAGGCGGCTGACGGCGGTTCTCAATTCATCAGAACCGTTGGTTTGGCCGTAGCCGAGGCGGAGATCCAGCAGGCGGTCGATCTCCTGCGCGTCGAGCAGCTCTTTAACAGTGTAAGGGTGCAGGCCGCTTTCGGTGAGGTTGTATTTGACGGTATTTTCCCATAAAGATTGGATTCTTTCAAGATCAAAGGTTTCAATTTTCATGGCGTCTCCAGTTTAACTTACCGATGGGGCAAGCACTATCCTTTACGCAGTTAAAGCCTTATAAACGGCCTTGGAGATTTGAATATCCTGCACGGCCACGCCGGTCAGGTCAGCTATGGTTATTTGATCATCGGATTTTCTTTGTAACTGCTTATCGGCAATGACATTTCCCAATTCCAGTAAATTATCTCTATGCAAACAGCCGGCTTTGATAGCCTGGTAAATTTCGCCGCGCAAGAGACTTTGTTCGATGCTGTCGGCCACGACCAGGTCGGCTTTTTGTAAAAGGGCGGGGTCCAGTTCGATTTTTTCAGGCGTGTCGGAGCCTATGGCGGTGATGTGAGTGCCTTTTTGGATATGGTCGGCCGAGATTAAGGGGCGTTGAGCGGGAGTGGCGGTGACGATAAGATTGCAACTGGCGGCCACCGCGCGAGCGTCGAGGGTGGTTTGGATATTCAAACCAAAGTGTTCGGTAGTTTTTTTGTAGTTATCCAAGGTTTTTTGACTGCGGGACCAGACGATAACATCATGGCAATCGATTTCAGGTATCAAATACTGCAGTTGCAGGCGGCCCTGGATGCCGGCCCCGAAGATGCCGATGCGCTGTACCTTTTTAGGGGCGAGGTATTTGGCGGCGACGGCCCCGGCGGCGGCGGTGCGGACGTCGGTGAGGTAACCTTCGTCCAGCAGGACGGCGGTCAACTGGCCGGTTTTCCGATCAAACAACAGCATCATGCCGTTATTGGAAGGCAGCTTGAGTTTGACGTTTTCATAAAAACCGGAAGCGATTTTGATGACGTAATAGTCGTCGTTTTTTATGAAGCCGTATTTGATGTGTACGTCGCCGGGGGGATGATCAAAGATCATTTCACCGACCGGGGGGACAACGACCCGGCCTTGAGAATAAGCGACGAATCCCTGCTCGATAGCCTCAATCGGATCAATCTGGGGTAATACCTGTTTGATTTGATCCAGGGTAAATATTTTTTCCATGGTTTTTGGTCCTGTTGTTAGAAGACATGCTTGTGCAAGCACAAGCATGGCACCTGTTGAGGCAGCCAGTTGTTATCCTAGAGCCGTTCGCACAGGATTTTTTTTAAGGTATCGAGGGCGATTTTTTTGCCGGTTACGACAAGGACGACGTTTTTATTTTCGAAGCGATTTTTTTCTTTGACGAAAGAGGCGACCGCCAGGGCGCCGGAACCTTCCACAAGCATATAGTGTTTTTCCAGGACGAGCTTAAGGGCATCGATGATCTGTTGTTCGGAGACGAGGATGAAGTTATCGACATATTTTTTACATATATCAAAGGTGATGGAATCCGGCTCGATGCCGCCGGCCGAGCCGTCGGAGATGGTAGGCTTGGAAGGCAGATCGAGGATACGGCCGGCTTTTATGGATTCGTACATAACGGCGGAATTTTCCGGTTGGCAGCCGATGATTTCGATGTTTTGGTCTTCTGATTTTAAGAACGCGGCGATGCCGCCGATCAGGCCGCCGCCGCCCACCGGCACCAGGATGGCGTCGGGGTTGGGCAGTTGTTTTTGCAATTCGATGCCGGTGGTGGCCTGGCCGGCGACGATGAGGGGGTGGTTATAGGGGGGGATGTATGTTTGGTTGTTCTTTTGGGCCTGGCGGCGGGCGTAGTTTTCCGTGTCGATGCAGTCGGAACCATGAAATTGCAGTTCGACACCCTGGTAAAGGCGCAGTTCCTCTACCTTGGCGGGCGAGGCGTAATCGGGCAGATAGATGGTGCCGGTGCAGTTGAATTTATTAAGTAGATAGGCAACGGCAGCGCCGTGGTTACCGGAGGAGGCGGTGGCGACGCCGCGTTGTTTTTCCTGATCGGTGAGGGATAAAAAAATGTTGCTCGCGCCGCGGAATTTAAAGGAGCCGGATATTTGCATATTTTCCAGTTTGAGATAAACGCGGCAATTTCCCAGGCGGCTCAGGTAAGGAGAATACTCCAGGGGGGTTTGGCGGATATGGGGCCTGATGCGAGCTTCGGCCTGGAGGGCTAATTGTTTGAGATTCATGTGTGATCCGATAATAGCGTTTGTTAATTTAAAATTGTTTGTCTGGATTCCCGCCTGCGCGGGGGTGACATATAATATCGATTACATGTCAATTTTATTTTTCGTACATAATAGTTTTAAGGGCCGAGAGGAGCATATTAATGTGGTTTTCGGTGCAACTACAGCCCATCAGGCCGATGCGCCAGACCTTGCCGGCGAAATCACCGAGGCCGGCGCCGATTTCGATGTTGTACTCGTCGAGCAATCGGCGGCGGATGCGGGCGTCGTCCAAGCCGGGAGGTATTTTTACCGAGTTTAAGCTGGGTAATCGGTATTCGGGAGCGACGACGAATTCAAACCCTAATTCCTCCAGGTGGTCGCGGAGTTTTTCGTGCAGGCGGCGGTGGCGTTCAAAGCGGGCTTCGAGGCCCTCTTCGAAAATCAATCTCAAGGCCTCATGCAGGGCATAGACCATAGAGACCGGAGCGGTATGGTGATAAGTTCGTTTGGCGCCTTGCCAATAGGAACGAATAAGGTTTAAGTCGAGGTACCAGCTTTGGACCTTGGTTTTTCGGTTTTTCAGGACTTCAACGGCTTTTTCATTGAAGGAGACCGGCGCTAAGCCGGGCGGGGCGCTGATGCATTTTTGGGTGCCGCTGTAGATGGCGTCAATGCCCCATTCGTCCATACGAACATCGACGCCGCCCAGGGAGGTAACGGCATCGACGAGAAACAATGCGCCGGCGTCGTGGGCCAGTTGACCGATTTTTTCGAGGGGCTGCAACACTCCGGTGGAAGTTTCGGCGTGGACGATGGCGACCAGTTTGGGTTTACAATTTTCCAGGGCTTTTTCGACGTCGGCGGGGTCAATGGGACTTCCCCAAGGGGCATCAACGCGGATAAGCTTGGCGCCGCAGCGTTCGACGTTTTCGCACATGCGGTTGCCGAAGACGCCGTTGACGCAGACCACCGCTTCGTCGCCGGGCTCCAGCAGATTGACAAAACAGATTTCCATGCCGGCGCTGCCGGTAGCGGAGACGGCAAAGGTCAGTTCGTTTTGAGTGCGAAACAACTGCCGCAGCATCTCCTTGACCTCATCCATGATCTGCACAAACTGGGGGTCAAGATGGCCGATCATCGGGGTGGCCATGGCCTTGAGGACGCGGGGGTGGACGTCACTGGGGCCGGGACCCATTAAAAAACGAGCATTGGGATTCAATTCGCGGGCGATCGTCATATTCTTCTCCCGGTTGCGGGTAAGTATAGCTAACCATTGATTAATACAAAGCAGGTGAAAGGATAACCGAATTGGGCAGGAGGGTCAAGGAGGGTTTTAGAGGATGATCAACCGATGGTGATGATTTTGAAGACTTTTTCCAGGAGCCAGAGGACGCCGACCAGCAATATGACAGCGGGGATGACTAAGCGCATCCACCAGTAGAGCAGGGGAGGGAAAGGCTTGTTTCGGCCCTGGGCGAATTCTTTGAGGGCGTCGGATCGTTTGATGCACCAGACGGTAGTGATCACCGCGAGCAGGGCGCCGAGAGTCTGCATACCGGAGCCGAAGGTGAGATCCCACGGGATAAAGATTTTTTCACTAATCATGGGCGGAAGGGCAACCAAAAAAACAATCGCACACAGCAACAAAACCGCTTTTTTACGGCTGATTCTGGTGTTATCGACTATGCCGGCGGTGAGGACTTCAAAAGCGGCGACATCGGAAAGAAAAGCGGCGCCAAAAAGGCCCAGGAAAAATAACAGGCCGAACAACCAGCCGACAGGCAATTCGGCAAAGACGTTGGGTAAGGTAACAAAGATCAAATTGGGACCGGAAAAGACCTCCAGGTTGAAGACCGCCACGGCGGGCAGAATCGCCAGACCCGCCATTAAAGCGGCGATAGCATCACCCAGGCCGGTAAAGACGGCGTTTTTAGGAATACCGCTGGCTTTATTGAGATAGGAGCCATAAATCACCATAAACGTTCCGCCCAACGAGAGGGAAAAAATCGCCTGTCCCAAGGCGGCGGCAATGGTAACGCTGTTAAAGGAATTAAGACTAAAATTGCCAAAATATTTCCGGATTCCGTCGCCGGCTTTTTCCAGGGTGACGGTGCGGATGATCAGGATAATAAGGATAATAAAAAGCATAGGCATGATGAGTTTGCTGATTTTTTCGATGCCCTGGCGCAATCCCTTGACCAACACCAGGCCGCAGGAGGAGATGACGATAGCGGTCATGAGAAGTTGTAATAGAAAAGAAGTGGGGACAAAACCTGTTTTCGGAAATAGAATGGCTTGGGGATGTATTTCTCTGCCGAAAGCCCGGACCATTTCAGCGAAGGCGTAATATCCCACCCAGCCTACAGCGACGGAATAATAACCGGCGGCGAATATGACAATACAGAAGAAAAAATAGCCCGCGTATTTGCCGCCGGGCAGTCCTGCTTTTTCGAAGGCGCCGAGGGTGCCGCGCCGGGTGTAGCGGCCGAGGGTCCATTCCGCCATGAGGGCGGGAATGGCTATAAATAAGACCGCCAAAAGATAAATAAAGACGAAGGCGGCGCCGCCGAATTTACTAACCATGTAGGGGAAGCGCCAGACGTTGCCCAGGCCGACGGCGACCCCGATCATAGTCATGAGCAGACCGAAATTAGTGGTGAAGGTTTCACGTTTGGAAGCCAAGTAGTAATCCTTCTGCTTTTTGTATAATTGGCAGGCTAAGAGCCCACCCAATCCTTTACAGATCGAGATTCTTCGCTGTGCTCAGAATGACAACGGATAGTATAATCTACCATTGGTGCAGCTGGTGATATTCGTCCACCATTTTTTTGATATTTACCGTTGAGCCTTTAGTGGGACCTTCGGTTAAGGGTTCTTTTTGAAAACGTTGGGGCAGGGTGTCCTGGTCGTGTTGGAGGCCGAATTTTTTATTCAACTCGAAATCTCGAATAACCGCCCGATGCATGATTTCCTGAAGATACTGGGGCGAGTAATCAATGCCGGTGCCGGCTTTTAACAGGACAGCGGTTGATTCTAAGTTCAGGATGTCCATGCAGAGGCCGATATTTTTACACATGGTCAGGGCGTCGCAAAGCAAGGCGATTTTTTCGGAGTAGGTTACTAAAGCAGCTTTACCTTCTTCAGCAAGCCTGTCGGCAGCCTTTTCGGTGCCGAAGCGCTTTTTGGCTTCATCGAAACGCTCGGTTAATTCAAAGTACGGCTCGGCCCGCAGATGATCGGCGCCGCGGGAGGCGATGGCGTAGGTCAGGCCGTAGGCCTTGATGCCGCGCGGGTCGCCGCAGATTATATCCAGCCCTTTGACCTGCATGACCAGTTTTTGCGCTTCTTTGCTAAAGCCCTGAGACAGCTTCGTAGCGCCGTCGGCCATTCGATCGCCGATGCCTCGGCGGAAAGCGATCATCTCCACGGCCTGGCGTATTTTGTCGGTTTGGCCCCAATCGATTTTCAGGCCGTCGAGATCGTCAGGCGAAAGGAGACCTTTTTCCCGGCACTCGATGATCCAGCCGATCACTTCGGCGGTGGAGATGGAATCCAGGCCCATCTGGTTGAGATACTCGTTCATCTCTAAAGCGAAGACCAGATCATTATTACCCAGTCGTGAGGTGAAACTGCAGAGGGTTTCAAATTCCGGGCCTTCGGCCTCGTGGCTATCGACCACGTAATAGCGGGAACAATGCAGGTTGCAGTTAAAGCAGGCTTTATTCTTGACCTTATAGGTGGCGGCCAGTTTTTGTCCGGAAATCTCATCTACATATTCACAGACGCCCTGCTGAAAATGTTTGGTAGGCAGGATGCCGATACCGTTGAGGTCTTTCATCAGCATGGTGGTGCCCATGCGGTAGCGTTTTTGGTATTCATTATGCTGGAGTATTTTTTGCTCGATCTTTTTTACTTCATCTAAAAAAGCCAAGGTATCGGCCGCTAAAAGTGATTTACGGCCGCGCAGGGCCAGCGCTTTTAGATTTTTCGAGCCCATCACCGCCCCCATGCCAGTGCGGCCGTTGACGCGGTTGCCGCTGGAAACCACACAGGCAAAATGGACCAGGTTTTCCCCGGCCGGACCGATAGCGGCGACTTGAACGGCGTAATCATTTTGCTCGGCGCGAATAGCAGTTGTGGTTTGGACGATATTTTTGCCGGCCAGTTGGGAGCATTCGACAAAATCAACGCCGGTATCCGTGACCATCAGGTAGAGTAATTTGTCGGCTTTGCCGGTGATGATAATCTGGTCGAAGCCGGTCAGCTTCATCTCGGCGGCGAACTGACCGCCGGCGGCGGAGTCGCCCAGGATGCCGGTCAGAGGAGATTTGGCGGTGACGGTGTAATAGGCCGAGGCCGGCAGCAGAGAACCGGTGAGGGGGCCGACGCCGAAAATCAGCATATTATCCGGCCCCAGGGGATCGCAATGGGGATTTATTTCTTCAGTGAGCCTTTTAGTGTTGGCGGGTCGGCCGCCGATAACGTCTTTAATCCAGGCGGGATCGAGACTTTCGATGCGATACCTCCGGCTGGTCAGGTCCAGGCGGAGTATTCTTGAGCCGTAGCCGTATTCAAGCATGCTTTTTACTCCACTTTCTCCTGAGTTCGGCGCCTAATTGGTTAAGGTAAAAATGCCTTTTCTGACCGGGATTCATTTTGCCGGTTTGTTTTTTGATGTCTTCCAGTGAGGCCTGTTCAATGGTTTCCGGTTGGTAGGTTATAGCCCCTTCGGTGCAGGCCTGCACACATTTGGGATTACCGCCGCAGAGATCGCAGACATAGACAAAACCGTCGAATAACTCAATCGCCCCGATAGGGCAGGCCTTTTCACACGCGCCGCAGAGCTGGCAAATGGTGGGCGATACAATAACCGCACCAAAAGGGCCGATGGTCAGGGCCTTGACGGGGCAATTCAGGCAAAACCGCTGCCGGCATTGAACGCAGGCGACAGGGCCGTCGATACCGGTTTCATAGAAATGAGTAACTTTTATCCGGGCGAGATGATCATTGATTCTTCCCGTGTGAAAAAAGGCGCAGGCCGTTTCGCATCTTCTGCAGCCGGTGCATTTGGATATGTCAATTTGAATCAAACCTTAATAACTCCAGATTATAATTATGAGGTTCTGCGCTGCGTTTAGAATGACGATTAAGCTTCTTCTATCAGCTCCAGTCGGTACTGCACCAAACCTTTGGGATCGGGGCAGGAGAAGGTTTTGACGGTTTTTGCCCAGTGACTATCATCCAGTTTGTCGCGGACGGCCAAAATGGGAAAGATGGGCATCATGCTTTGCAGGGCCCAGATGCAGATATATTTACCCTCCGGCACGTAAAGCCGGGAGTCCTCCACAAAGAAATAATCGCCCACCTGCATGGGCAGGTCGCAGAGGCCGTCTATTCTTTCCACGGTGACTTTTATTTTGGCCATTATTATTTCTCCATAAAATATTTGGCATTTTAACGGCACCGGCATAAAAAGGGCAAAGAAAATTCCACACTAGATACGGATATATTATAAAGGCGTGAGGCCTTTTGCTTTGGTATTTTATTGTTTAATCGGCGCCCAGTCGGGTTCTTTATTATGATGGCCGTCGGTAGTGATCTGTGTCCATTTGCCGGCCAGATCGGTGATGCAGATATTCCAGCCAGGGGCGGCCCCGCCGACCATTTCCTCGGCCTTGGGCCCATAGCTAAAGGCGATGAATTTGCCGTTCGGGGAAAAGTCCGTGTGATAAACCTCGTGCGTTTTGGCACAGTGGACCAGACGCCGGACATTAGTGACTATCGGTTCGTCGGAGCTAAAATCAATATCGGCGATACCTAAATCCCAATCTGTCATGCCCCAGGTGATTTTTTTGCCGTCGCTGCTAAAATCCGGCCGGCAGCCGGTGACGCCGAATTTGGTCAGATCGTAAACTTCTTTGCCATCGGTCTTAAAGGCCAGAATAGCATGACCAAAACCCATGCCCCCGTGAACCGTCGCTAAAAACCATTTACCGTCCGACGAGAAGCAGATGTTATAAAGGTGATGTAAATCCTTATTGACATGTTCGGTGTGCTTGCCGGTTTCGAGGTTGTAATAGAATAACCCCTTGGTGGCGAAATCCTTGATAGTGTAACGCTCATATTCGGCCTTGAGATAGGCGATGGTCTTGCTGTCAGGGCTCCAGCAGGGCTGGCGGGCGTTGTCGGCCACCTTGATCCGCCCGGTGCCGTCAATATTCATATAATACACATGCCGGCGCTTTTCTCTGTCCTGGCCCTCATCAACCACGAAACATACCTTTTTCCCGTCCGGCGAGACGTGCGGGTACATCTCATCCAGATCAGACGTATTGGTAAGATTGACCGGCTCGGAACCGTCGGCCTTTATCATAAACAATTCCCAGTTCTCCCCTTCTTCGGTTGAGCGTAAGCTTTCATAGACTATTTTAAAAGGTATCTCCTTCAGCTTCAAGGCTTCCTTCGGCAAAGGCGCACTCTGTTGCGGGGGCTTATCCTGCCAGGGCGACGCCTCCAGGCTCAACATCACGGAAAAAAGAATGATCATACTTGTAAAAAGCATCCCGATTCCTGCAATATGACGCCTTTGGATCATTATGAATTCCTTTATATTGAATTCTATTACATAGACCAACTATCCCGACGCTAGGGAATGTATATACCGGTATCATACGTAATTTGACATTTCAATGCTATAAAAAAAGCCGGTCCCAAAGGACCGGCTTGACGGTGTCAATTTTTTATGATTTACGCCGGTGCATATGCATGTCATTTTATTTCCAATTTTTGTTCAATAATTTTTGCCGATTTCGGCGCCCCCAGATCGTAAATAGTCTGTGGTCCGGTTTCTGGAAAGTCAAAGCTGCCATTAATGGTTATGGTAATTTGCCCTTCAGAGTCAACCTCGACTATGTCAATCCCTATCGGTAATCGTCTTTGGATATCAACGTATAAATGGCCTTTTCTGATTGTATTGTTATAATCATTACTCCTTTCGATATGATAAATATCAACGTCCTGGCCATTGTGCTTTCCCCTTTGTCGGGTGATTTTGCCGCCGGCCTGCGCTAACGTTTCTAATTCATCCAGAAGATCTGCAGGTTCAGTGATTGGTTTATTACCATTTATTATCAATGGATTCGAAGGGGAAATTTGAATGGTATTGCTGTCGGGATAATATGTGATATTTTTATTATTCTTCCAGTCGATGATGGTAATAGGACCATTCGAATATTTACTTGCACACCATGATCTATCAAAAGATTCCCAGTGTTCATATGAACAGAGTTCTCCCTCTTGGGTATATTCATATTTTCCATGTATCCAGGACTTTTTGTGCATGTTTTTTTGTACCTGGGCTAATTCTGATGCCAAGGCCGAGGTGGTAATTCCTACCGAACCATTGAAAGAGTAAAGGGCCATAATCACCCCAATTATCAACGCCGCAGCGGCGGTGAATTTGGTTATTCTGTTTTTCATGATTATTCTCCATAAAGACGGCTGAGTTCCAGCCGATGTTGTATTTTTTGATTGGTTCTGAACGGTTAATATTTCATTGAGAACCGTTTGGTCCATTTGGGGATTGGTGTTAAGGGATGCTTTTTTGATGAATTTTTCCATATTATCTGCCGGTTTCATTTTTGCACCTCGCTGTTTAGTAGCGTTCGCAGTTTGGTCATTCCATATCGGTAACGGCCCTGGACGGTGTTGATCGAAGTATCTTGTAGTTGAGCAATTCGACGGAAGGACATTTCGCCCTGCAGGTGGAGGATAACAACTTCCCGCTGTTCGTAGGGTATTTGGACCAAGGCTTGACTCAATTGCCTCAGTTCTTCACTTAAAACAATCCATTGGTCGGGCCTTGGGGCCGGGCAAATCAGTGTTTCTGAATAATCAAGGCCCAGGATTTCATGCCGCTGCCGATCGCGGATGCGATTTCGCATATCATTGGCGACGCAGGTGGTCAGGTAACTTTTAAGGCTGCCGTTGAGTCGGATATACGCTGCTGATTGGGCCAGTTTCACGAAAACCGCCTGCACCGCATCCTCGGCGGTGTGGGTATCATTTGCCAGGGCGACGGCCAATTTGAGCAGATCGTTCTTATATTTTTCATAGATCCGCCTTAGGGCGTCGGGGCGGCCGCCTTTGAATCTCCAGATAAGCAGCTTATCTTCGATCATTTAGTGCCGTTTCCGTTTCAGAAGGTTCCTTCATCATATATAACACACCCAAGGGGCTGATTTTAGTATAAACAAAATCAAAATTTCTCTCAAATTGCATTAACGGGGCTTAGAAGATATAATTGTCGATGGTATTTCGGCGGCGTGGATAAAAAGCACCCCCAAGCTTCGTTTGATGGCGCCACACGGGCGTTAAAATACAGGTGATGACTTGGTAAGGAAAAAGCGATGAACAATTATGAACGCTATAGGGGGATGGTCAGAGGTGAAAAGGTCGATTGCGTGCCGCGGATACCGATTTTGATGCACTTTGCCGCCCGATATATCAACGCGAGTTTTGCCGATTTCGCCCGGGATTATAAGGTGCTGGTAGAGGCGAACCGGCGTCTGG
>Ga0111186_1026_pt1 | contig 22836 bp, 11 predicted proteins | sample DeeMarSWOR324_28_FD_80243 | JGI IMG/M metagenome (GOLD analysis project Ga0111186, IMG submission 80243) | Phycisphaerae bacterium SM23_30 | reverse complement strand
CAGGAGGCGGTTAAAGATGTCGTTAAACACAGCCATGAAAAACCCGTTATTCGCCGCTTGGAAAAACTCCTCGCAGCCTAAAATCGGTCAGTTTGAAATATTTACTATATTTACTGAACTTATCCCGGCTTCGCCGGGGACTTTTTAATTTTTCCGCATAAGGCATCTTTAATTCTTTCCTCGACCTATTCTACCAATTCGGTTATGGTTATTCCAAAAGAACCGCCATGGAAGGCCTCGACAAAAACATTTTTAAGCAAATTTTCCACGATCACTGGGAGGTGTTTAAACAGTTTTGACCATGCTTTGACCGCCCCCACTACAACGAAACTATTCAGAAGATGCTCGACTGCGGCGATCCGGAAAAAATGGGCTTTGTCGCTTTTCTCCAGGAAGGCGAAGTGCCCCCTGGTGGTAAGGGGTTGGCCCAATGCCTGGCAAAGTATGTTGTCTCGCCGCTTATCTCGGTAAGACGGATCGAAAGATATAACGGCAAATCGGTCAGCTACTGGTACCGTGAACATAAAACCGGACAGATGAAGCATGAAACCCTCCCCGTACTCCAATTCATCGGACGAATGGTACAGCATATCCTGCCCAAGGGGTTTCAGAGAATTCGTTATTACGGTCTGCACGGCAATGTACGCTATCAAAAAATGAGAGAACAACTTGCCGATATTATACCGGCCCAGATGACCGATGATCCCAGAGGCTACCGGGTGCTGCCGCCCAAACCTTTTGCTCAACGTTTCTTCGATAGCTTTGGCAAAGACCCCCTGCTTTGCCCCAAGTGTCATCAGGAAATGTCGTTGGAGTTGATACATCATCCCAAATACGGTACCATTAAAGAGTTCTTGTTGTTTAAGGAGTGGCCCGATGAACCAGAACCCGCTGGAACCACCAGCCGACGAATCCTTCACCGGTCCGAGCGATTGGTACAAGTATCGCTGCCGTTCCTGTGACCATACAGACTGGGTCGAAGACATCGTGGTGGACGCTTTCCCGCCGGTGGAGCCCGAAGGATTCCCTGCCATCGTCTGCCCTGAATGCGGCGGCAGCTTCCGTTGTGATACTTCCGAACCGGTAAAACGCTCGCTCCAACACCCGGATCATACCTCCTGATCTGTTTGTACAACACATAAACCGATTGAGGGCATTCTCTTTGCCTTATAATCACAAATACAAATTCCTATACCATTTAATTTACAAATTATAGTTTAAAAGTATTCAATCCTCCCTGTAAAGCGTGACTGTCTCCCTGCCAATAAAAAGTACCTGTGGTTTCGTCAGGAAGGCTGATCTCTACATTCCAATTACTGCCTTCCTGTAGATAACTAACGGCAATTTTTCCTTTTGGATGAGGCATTTCTCCGCTGATTTTTTTAATTGAACCCAGGTGGGGTTCTATTTTAACCTTTTCAAAGTAGGGTGCATCGCTTTCAATACCAAGTAATATCCTGAAAAATTCAACATTTGGACTGGATCCCCATGCATGACAATCAGAGCGAGTTGTTTCCACCTCTGAGGTCTCTCCCCAGGTGGTGAGTCCGAATTCCATGTATCTGCGCCATATATCTAACCAGTCAAGATATCCATCACCCAATCCTGCTTTTGTCAAAGCCAGATGCAGGTAATACTTAAAATAGATGGTGGCCTGTGTAAGCGAGGCGTCAGATAACATTAAGTTTCCTATCTCTTCTGCCTGCTGTCCTTCAACCAAGCCTGCCAGGATAGCCATGGAATTTGTATGCTGGGAAAATCGGTTTTTCTCCGGCGTGTCTGCAAAAAGATTTCGTGAACCGTCCCAATATTTGCTCTTTATTGTTTGCGCCAATTTATCGGCAACGTTGCCGTAAAAAGCTGCAAAAGATTCACTCCCGACAAATTGTTCCAGTTCTTTAGCTGACTGCAATGCAAGTAAAAGCTGTAGGTCTATTAATGCCGAACTGCCATCTTCACCGGCAGGGCCTGTGCCCCTCCCCCAACCGGATGCCCAATCGGTAAAATTCCAGCCCGGAACATTTTTTAAGGAACCGTCTGCATCCTGATAACTCAGGAAATAATTCATGATTTGTCTTGATCCAAGTAATTTATCTTCAAGAAAACTATCATCTGTGCCATACATCATATAGTCATACAGCATACTGATATACCATAATGAATAAGGGGGAATGACCTGATTCTGGGTATCAGGATACCTGCTCAAAGTATACCCGTCCCTTTGCCTTGAATAACCCATCAGGTTTAATGCATTTTTGGCCAGCTGGTCGTCGCCGCTGTTAAAATATGAAACAAAAAGCTGAATCCTTGCATCTCCAATATATTGCAATCTCTCGTAATATGGACAGTCCATATATGTCTCAACTGCACACGATCTTGCCGTACGCCAGCCAATTTCCATTATTTTATCAATCTCCGCATTATCAGTATTAAGTTTTGCATTTAATTTAAATGGATAACCGGTAAAGGTTCCGTAAAAATCTTCAATAATAAGTGGAGTTTCTTTTGTTTCTACTTTTAATTCAACATAGCGATAAGTTCTCCAATTAAGAGCAGTGAAATTCTGGTTGTCTGTTCCATCAGAAACAATGATATCCTGCCTTCCGGAAATGGTCTTCCCTTCTATTTCATTTCTGTTGTTTTTTGCGCCATTTTCATTATACAATCCTTCTGCATAGGTTATTGTTATATTACTGTTTTCTCCTCCGCTGAATATCAACGTTGGGTATGCGTTTGTATAAAATGTCTGATCCAGTAAAATACTTGCCGTCGTATTTGCAGGAATACTGAAGGAAGCCTTTTCTGCCGGGAAAGACGATGGAACCGAAACTCCTTCGACTCTCCTCATTGATAACAGCCTTTGCGGTGTTAATTCCATTTGGGAAAGGATAGACGGAACCAGGTTCCAGGCATTACTTCCCCCACCGCCGCCGCCACGACCACCACGACGATTCGATGTATTTCCAAAAATAGATTTTGCCTGCTTCCAGCTGCTGTCGTCTAATGATAGTTTCTCCCAGTCTTTTACCCGGTATTGCATATCAATCGAATCACCGGCTCCCGCGGCATAATATCCCCGAACACTTTGCCGAATCGGGGTGTAACTGTTGTCCCGAATACATTTCCAGGTATCATTTGTGCTTAAAATCTGAGTCTGTTCATTTGCCCCCTGCAGGAAGAATCCTGTCCTGTATGAAAATTGAGAGACCGCTTTAAGATTACCTTCATTCCATACTTTCGCTGAAATAATATTATCCCCTGATTTGAGATAAGGTGCCAGGTCAACTATCTCATAATTCCAGTGTTGGATATCGCCCAATGCAGGCCCCACAGAGACCAACTCTTCATTTACGTAGAGTTTATAACGATTGTCTGCTGATACATTGACAATAAATTGAGACGGTTGTTCCTGCAGGTTTATCTTTTTTCGAAAATAGTATAAACCATAATCTTCAGCAGGTTCATCGGGTACGCCAATCCAGGAAGCCGTCGGGCGGTTTGACGGTGCTCCTCCTCGTGTTCCTCTTCGATTAAAGCCCTGTCCGTATGCCTGAAGAGGCATCCCCATGACAATGATAAATACAAATGCCATTTTAAATTGATTAGTCAGTTTCTTATGCACTTCTGTTCTCCTTGTCATTATAAATCCAAACCATACATATCCCAATTTTAAATTTTGGATATTAACTAATTATTGATTTACAATTCATGCCAGAAAGCCCACAAGCTTGCTTGTGGGATGAATGGCATCCTGCTAAGCAGGGGTTTTTAGGGGACGGCTAGTCCCCTAATAGCTATTTGCTGGCAGCTTTAGTAGCCAGCAAGCCGCTCCTTCTAAAAGCCACCGAGCTTGCTCGGTGGTAGTTTACTATTGATTTTGCCTTTTATGGTTAAAAAGCTATGTGCTTTTACCGCGTATGACCTGCCAGGCGGTTGCGGCGACAAAGTAGATGATGGTCGGCCATAATATCCAGGACTTCATATTTTCGGCCCGTTCATGTAATCCTTCGATGCCGCCGACAAAAACTTTCACCGGTAAAGCCACACAGGCGATCAGCGCGGCAGCGGCGATCATAAAACTAATCCAGCAGAGACTTGTTCTCTTATTAGAATAGACGTCCTGAGGTTCGCAAGGTGCGACTGATGATTGATCCTGGGCGACTGGGGAAGTGTTTGACTCGATTATGACGGGCCCTTTGGCGCCGGTTTTCCAGGCCAGTAATATATATAAAAGGCTGGTGATGATATAAACCGGGATAAACAGGAAAAACAGATGTAAAGTATCCGTAAAGAATAATCCCAGGGCGATCACGATTCCCGCCAGCCAGGCGGTCAAAGCGGGAAAATTCAAAGTTTTCTTTTTTTGTGTGAACCAGAATGGGGAAAGTTTCAATTTGGGGAAGATCCAGTGTTCCGTGATTACAATCGCTCCGGCAGGGGACAGCAGCAGACCATACCATCCCACAAAATTTAGTAATTTGGTAAAAACAAAGGGAAAACAGGCGATGATAGTGGTAATAGAACCGGCCACCAGAGTTACCAGCCAGCGGGGCCAATTGGGTGTAACCGATTGGAGTCCCAATCCTGCCCGGTATAAGGTGGGATTGGAAGTTGTCCAACCGGCGATAACCACCGCGAGGGCTCCGGTGGCGCCCAAGGTTTGGTAGGCCACCGCGCCAGAGTCCAGTTCGGTTAACGGCTGATGTAAAAGTAATGCCGCACCTGCCCCCATGACGCCGGCCAGTATCCAGGCCATATAATGACCCAGAAACATGCCAAAGGCGGAAAAATATCCATAACTGCTTTTTTTGGCGTAGCGCAGCAGCGCCATATCCGCTAGACCCAAGTGCATCGCCAGATTGCATATCCAGGCAAAAGTCATAACCTCCCAGAATGAAATCGCCGGCGGTGATCCATCAGGCTGTTGACCGATCCAAACCTGTGTTTTACCCATCTGCCAAAATTTATCCAGGCTGTCAAGTTTATCAAAACCGGCATTTTCGGCGAGAATCGGCAACACCGCCAGGGCGCCGGCGAGAAACATCAGCAGCATCCAGGGTGAACAAACCGAGGCGAAAGCAGCCAACTTTTTAAATCCCAGAATGGCCAGCGAAACCACGACCGCGCCTACTGCCAGCACCACCAAGACAAAGCGCCAGTCCGTGGGGTACCACTGGGTTTGCGGTTCAATGCCAAAGGGAATTCGTATCGCCGAGGCGGCCACCGTTATCATGGCGCCGGCCAGGATACAAAACAACACGGCGTTGAGAACATTATAGATTAGAGTAAAAACCGGACCGCCGATTTTACGCAGGTACCAATACAACGTCAGACGGGTTTGAGTGGCAATGGGGGCACAAACCAAGGCCCAGCTTAATACCGCCAGTAAGTTACCAATAGACAGGCCAAAGACCACGTCATTTATAGTAACGCCCCAATTGACGAACATCGCCCCGATAACAAACTCAGTAGCAGCGACGTGTTCGCCGGCGTAGGAGCCGGCAAAGTAACTGCCTCCGAGCAATTTGTTGGGGGTAACGGGTTGACGATCGAATTCGTAAAGCTGATCCAGTCGTTTAACCGCCTCCGAGGATCGAACTGCAGTCATAAGGACGCCCTTTGAATATTATATTTCTATTTGACTATCATCAGAATAAATGCGGCGTGCGAGAACAGATTTTTCATAAGCTCGTACTTCATCCAACCAAGCCGAGCCAATCGGCACGTTGTGCTTCAAACAATAATAATCCCATACGGCGCCGGCCGGTAAAGTGCGATATTCTTCCAGCAGGGCCAGGCGGGCGGTAAAATCGCCTTCACTTTCCAAGGTGCGAAGTTGTTCCAGAGGCTGTAAAAACGCTAACAGTAATGCTTTGATCATGTTCCGCGCGCCGATGACCCAGGCGGCGATGCGGTTAATACTTCCGTCAAAATAATCCAGGCCAATGTGGGTGCGCTCCAGAAAATTGCCGCGCACCAACTCCTCGGCCAAGCTCAGCAGTTCATCTGACAGCGTAACCACATGATCGCTATCCCAGCGAACCGCCCGACTGACATGCAGCAGGATCTCATCCAGATACGTCAAAACGGAAGATATTTTGTCGGCTACCTGTTCGGTGGGATGGTAATGTCCGGTATCCAGACAAAGCAAAATCCTGCGAGAAATAGCATAGCCCAGGTAAAAATCATGGGAACCCACCACGTAACTTTCGGAGCCGATGCCAAACAACTTTGATTCCACCGAGTCCAACAAATGTTCTCGGGAAAATTTTTCCGCGAAAATCGTATCCAGCGATTGAGATAAGCGCTGTCTTGGTCCCCGCCGGTCTATCGGTGTATCCTTGTAGCCGTCAGGGATCCAAACGTTGCAAACGCACGGGGAACCGAGTTGTTTTCCCATTTCCGCGGCGATCCTCCGACAGGCAATACCATGTTCGATCCAGAACTGACGAATATTATCATCCAGGCTGCTCAGGGTGAATCCTTCATCCGCTTTAGGGTGGGAAAAGAAAGTGGGATTAAAGTCAAGTCCCAGACCTCCGCTTTTGGCCCAATCGATCCAGCTTTGAAAATACTCGACGGTTATCTCATTTCGATCGACAAATTTATTATCGTTTTCAAGGTAACAGGCATGGAGATTGACTCTATGTTGACCGGGGATCAGGCTTAAAGCCTTATCCAGATCAGCGCGGAGTTCCGCTATCGTGCGTGCTTTACCAGGGTAATTGCCCGTTGCCTGAATACCTCCGCCGTTTAATTTGGCGTCGGGAGTTTCAAATCCACCCACGTCATCACCCTGCCAACAGGGCAGTGATATAGGTATTTGGTAGATATTTTTAAGGGCGGCTTCTGTGTCAACTCCCCATACAGCGTAGTGCTCTTGAGCCAGTTTGTAAGCCTTTTCAGTTTGGCAGGTACTATCCATGAATTTATTCCCAGATTTTCATTTTACCCAGGGGTATTCAAATTGGTAGCGACCGGAACCAAGTTTTACTATTACGGAATCACTTTCCTGATAGAATTGCTTGATTCCAGGGGCATTTTCGAGGAATTTTCCCGATTCTCGAACCTCATCCAATTTGGCATACGGAAGGACAGCCGTAGCATAGGTATTCGGGGGTGTCTCAACCATAAGCTGGAAATTTTCTTCCACTATTTCCCAGGAGGATTCAATTTTACCATACATAGAATGATGTGAGGCGCGGGCGTAGGTAAGCCCGCCTCCCGGATGGGGCCGGAGAAGAGTATGTTTATAGCCTGGATTGCTCTCATCGATATCGATACCGGCGACCACTTGATAGAGCCAGGCGCCTATGGCTCCGTAGGCATAATGATTAAAAGAATTCATACCCGGATCTTGAAAAGTATCATCCGGTTTTATCCCATCCCAGCGTTCCCAGATAGTTGTGGCCCCTTTGGTTATGGGATAAAGCCAAGATGGGTATCTTCTTCTATTAAGGAGCATATAAGCCAAACCCGTGTAGCCATAATCGCAGAGCACCTGACAGATTAAGGGAGTGCCCACGAAACCGGTGGTTATGTGCCTGAATTCTCTAACATCATCGGCAAGTCTTCGGGCGGCATTTTCAATTAATATATCCGGTAACAGGTCATACGCCAAAGCCAAAGAATACGCAGTTTGAGTGTTGGAGGCTAAGCGGCCATTGGGCGTGACAAATTCTTTTTGAAAGGCGGTTTTAATATTTTCCCGTAAAAGCATAAATTTTTCTGCATCGTTTTCTTTACCCAAAATTTGGGCGATCTTTTGTAATAAGCTGGTCGAATAGGCGAAATAAGCGGTCGCGATTAAATCCTTGTCGGTAGTAGCGCCGGGATAATCGGACCGGGTGGTGTTGAATGCCAGCCAATCTCCGTAATGAAAACCGGTATTCCAGAGAAACTCTTCCCCGGCTTGTTTCTGCATATAATCAATCCAGGCTTTCATACTTTCGTATTGCATTGCCAAAATACGCTTATCACCATAGCAAAGATATACCGTCCAGGGAACAATCACTCCGGCATCGGCCCAGGCGGCCGAACCGCCATTTGTTAATACATCTGGTACGACATGAGGAATAACGCCGTTTTCATTTTGATCGGCGGCCAGGTCCTTAAGCCACTTGGTATAGAACGATGCCGCATCCATATTAAAACAGGCCGTGCGGGCAAAAACCTGGGCGTCACCGGTCCAGCCCATCCGTTCATCGCGTTGAGGGCAATCCGTGGGCACATCCAGAAAGTTACCTTTTTGTCCCCATTGAATATTTTGCTGTAATTGGTTGATCATAGCATTGGAACATTCGAAACTGCCGGTGACTTTCATATCGGAGTGGATGACTATCCCGGTAAGATCATCCAAATTGGGATCACCGGGATATCCTTCCACGGCTACGTAACGAAAACCCTGGAAGGTAAAATGGGGCTCGAAGCTCTCTTCTCCGCTGCCTTTCAAAATATACTGTGTAGTTTGTTTGGCGGCGCGAAGATTTTCCTTGTAAAAATTTCCGGCACTATCTAAAACCTCCGCGTGTCTCAGGGTAACTGCGGTGCCAGCCTCGCCTTTAACTTTCAGCCGAACCCAGCCCACCATATTCTGGCCAAAGTCAAATACGGTTTCTTCTTGGGGGGTCTGAAAAATTTCGACGGGCTTCACCTCTTGAATTTTTCGAATCGGGGGTCCGATTTGAGCGAACAGAATTTCTTTACTATGTTCTGTTACTTTTACATCCTTCCAGTCATCATCATTAAATCCCGCCTCATTCCAACCAGGCATCTCCTGGCGGGCATCATACGTTTCTCCATGATAAATATCCGATTTAAGGATCGGGCCGGTGGTTGCTTTCCAAGTGGCATCGGTGCCAATGGCCTCAACGTCGCCGTCTTTATATTCAATTTTAATCTGGAGCAAAAGAGCCAGCTTGTCACCATAATTATTGCGCTTGTCGCTCCAGCCGAAAAATCCCCGATACCAGCCATCTCCCAGGATCACACCAATGGCATTTTCGCCCTTTTCAAAGAGTTCGGTAACATCATAGGTTTGATATTGCAAACCTTTGTTATAACTTGTCCAGCCGGGCGTAAAAACCTGATCTCCCACGCGCCGACCGTTCAACCACATCTCGTAAAGACCGTGACAGGTTACATAGGCACGTGCCGATTTTAATTCTCCGGTGATGTGGAATTCTTTGCGCAGCAAAGGACAGGGTTGCGACTGAGTAATGTCTTCGATAATATTCGGCTCGATCCATGATGCCTGCCAGTCGGATGTATCGAGTAAACCCATTTCCCAATAAGCAGTCTCACTCCAGGGTGAAAGGTGATTTTGATTATCCCAGATTCGTACCTGCCAATATACCCGATTCCCGGAATTCAAAGCTGGTCCCTCATAAATTATCTGGTTAGATTGATCCGAAAGTATCTCACCTGAATCCCAGAGCAAGTTATCTCCGGTTTTCAATTTCTCAACCGTATCTGCCGCCCAAATTTGATAGGCACTTTGCCAAACATCGCGCTCGGACGACAGAATCTCCCAACTTAAACGCGGCTGAGCCACGTCGATACCGATAGGATCAGCTTTATATTCGGTGCGCGGGTTAGCAACTTCCCCATCTACAGAAGATTGCGCCTTTAATAACGGTGGACAACAAAAAAGCAGGGAAATTAGAACCATACTCTTTACAATTTTATATAATGATATGCTAAAACCTTTTATAATCATCAGTTGAACTCCTATTCTTAATTCTTGCATCAAAATAATCGTTACTAACTGGATTCTTAATTTTATACGTTACCAAATTCGCTTGATAAATGCAATTATTATAAAAATTGATAAAGGCATTAACGAAAATAAGGTGGTATTTTATATCAGCATGATATTTCTTTTTGGGACCATGCAACTTTTTCAATATTTGAATCGTTGACTTGCGGGGAGTCACCCTGATGAAATGAAGCCAAGAAATTTAAACAAGAATTGCCAAATCCACGGCATAACTTTAATCCGGCGTACTTCTAAGTGCTGATTTTTGCGAGATGATATATACTTGAAATTTAAGAGCTTACGATTTTGTCAAAATCGCGTCAAAAGCTAAAAAAAGTGGCCCAAATCATCCATATTATTGAAAATTTATTGCAACTACTTGGCTTGGATTGATCTGGTTTTTCAAGATCCGTTCAAACTTCCAACGACACCATTGATGCCAATACAATTCAATCCCTCCAGGAAAAAGGCCCAAAAAATGCTGTTATTCAAAGCAGATTTGGATATTATGGTAACCTATAAAAGACCTCTGGGATCATGAGAAATCAAGGGGTCGCCATTTTTTAGATAGAATTTCATTGGAACCAGCCAAATTTGTGGTGTTTTTTTACCATAATATCCCCGTATAATAAATCCTTTGATGTTTACGTGTAGGATTATATCAGAAAAATCATAGGTTTGAATTTTTAATATGAAATATCGGGCTAATATTCATAATTACCGATTCAGTACGATGGACGATATTATATTATTAAGGTATCCAGGAACCACATGAAAAAGGAGAAAAAATGAGAAATGTCAAAGTGTTGAATAACGTTATTTTGGTTTTGGTATTGTTATTGCTGACACCGGCAGCGGTACGGGCCCAGGGCAGCCGGGCCGATTATGAGCGCGCCGATCAGCTTCGATCGCTCACCCAGGGTAAAACCTTCAAGCTGCAGATCAGACCTAACTGGCTCGAAGGCGACGCCAAGTTCTGGTATCGCAACGACCTAGCCGACGATGCCAAAGAATTTACCCTGGTCGATGCCGAAGGAGGCGTCCGCCGACCGGCGTTTAGCCACCGCCGACTGGCACGAGCGCTTTCGCAGGCGGCAGGCGAAAGTTACTCGGCAAATAAGTTGCCCTTTGACAATATTCAATTTGTCGATGATGATACCGCTATCGAGTTCAATGTGGAAGATACCAAATGGAAATGCAACCTTGAAACCTACGAATGCACTAAAATCGGGACTGTAGGAAGAACCGCCGAAACCGGCCAACGCGGCGGACAGCGGGGCCAACGTTTCGGACAAAGGGGTACCGGTCAGAGAGGCGCCGGCCAACGGGGAGCCCGCGGTGTTCAGCAAGCTCCCGAAGCTAACCTTTCGCCGGACGGCAAATGGGAGGTTTTCACCAAAAACTACAATCTCTATATTCGTTCAACGGAAAACAATGAGGAGTTTCAATTGACCTTTGACGGCGCCGAGGCTCATTTTTATTCTGCCAACGCCACCTGGTCGCCGGACTCGAAAAAGCTGGTCACCAATAAAACCCGACCCGGCCAGGAAAGGCTGGTTCACTATGTCGAGTCGTCACCCGACGACCAACTGCAGCCCAAACACAGCACCCGGGTTTACGCCAAGCCGGGCGACGTCATAACCATTAACAAACCCAAGCTCTTTGACGTGGAGACCAAAAAACAGATACCGGTCAGCGATGAATTATTCCCCAATCCCTATCGAACCGGCCGCGTACGCTGGTTTCCCGACAGCCGCAGCTTCACCTTTGAGTATAATCATCGCGGCCACACGATTTACCGCGTTATCGAAGTTATGGCCGACACCGGCCGGGTGCGGGCCCTGATCAATGAAGAACCCGAAACCTTTTTCGATTACAATCATAAGAAATATATCAACTTCCTGGACGACACTGACGAGATCATCTGGGCTTCCGAACGAGATGGTTGGAATCACCTTTATCTCTACGACAGCAGGACCGGCCGCGTTAAAAACCAGATCACCAAAGGAAATTGGGTAATGCGCGGAGTGGATCGCGTTGATGAAGAAGACCGGCAAATTTGGTTTAGGGCCAGCGGGCTCAATCCCGACCAGGACCCTTATCTGATTCATTACTGCCGTGTCAATTTCGACGGCAGCGGATTTGTCGATTTAACTCCCGGCAACGGCAACCATTCTATTCAATATTCACCCGATCAAAAATATTTCATCGACACTTATTCCCGCGTCGATATGCCGCCCGTGCATGAGCTGCGCCGGGCTTGGGATGGCTCTTTAATATGCGATCTGGAAAAAGCCGATATTTCCGATCTCCAGGATACCGGCTGGGTCATGCCCGAAGTCTTTACCGCCAAAGCACGCGACGGCAAAACCGACACCTGGGGCGTCATCTGTCGGCCCATGAATTATGACGAAGCGAAAAAATACCCCGTCATCGAAAACATTTATGCTGGCCCTCAGGGCTCTTTTGTACCTAAGACCTTCCGTTCGTACCACTCTATGCAAGCGTTGGCGGAACTGGGATTCATTGTAATCCAGTGTGATGGGATGGGCACTTCCAACCGCTCCAAGGCCTTTCATGATGTTTGCTGGAAAAATCTCGGCGACGCCGGATTTCCTGATCGCATCTTGTGGATCACCGCCGCCGCCCAGAAATATCCCTATATGGACATCTCTCGGGTTGGCATCTACGGCGGCTCCGCCGGCGGCCAAAATTCCACCGGCGCCCTGCTGTTCCATCCGGAATTCTACCAGGTCGCCGTTTCCAATTGCGGCTGCCACGACAACCGGATGGACAAAATCTGGTGGAATGAATTATGGATGAGCTACCCCATCGGCCCTCACTACGCCGCCAGCTCCAATGTGGATAACGCCTATCGCCTCCAGGGTAAACTCTTACTGATTGTCGGCGAAATGGATACTAATGTTGATCCCTCTTCGACCATGCAGGTCGTCGATGCCTTAATCAAAGCCAATAAAGATTTTGATTTGCTCGTGGTGCCTGGCGGTGGTCACGGCGCCGGCGGCTCTTATGGTGAACGTCGCAGACGCGATTTCTTTGTCCGGCACCTTTTAGGAGTTGAACCGCCCGATTGGAATAAAATTAAAAAAAGGTGAACTCCCAGATAAAAAAAGTCAAGCAAATGGAGATTTGATATGAAAATTCAATTGTCCTTACGGTTTTCGCTTACAATATTCATATTAGCCGCCGTTTCACTTATCGGCATAAATTGTGCTCAACCCACCAACCGGGTTCCGGTCCGAACCCCCTTACCGCCTCCGATCGATCCCCAGATAGTTCAGGATCAGGATGATATGACTTGGGACGATTACAACCCTATTCCCGGCGAGAATTGGGCCGATCCCACGCTGGTGCCGCCCCGGCAGCTGAAGATTGCGCTGGTGGCGATAGATTTTCCGGATCAGCCCTTCGTAATCACCCTGCACAAGCACTTGGATCCGTTTGGCAACCCGCAGATCAACCCGGTCCCGCGGGAAAAGGTGCCGCAGTTTTACGCCGATTTTTATAATTCGCCCAGCGAGGTCAATCACGGTCAGACGATCAACGGCTACTGGATGGAGCAGTCGCGCGGTAAGATCGGTATCGCCAAGATCGACGCCTTCGGCCCTTACCGCATGCCGAAGAACCTGTGGGAATACGGATTGAACGAATATGGTCAACGCAACTCCACCCCCACCGCAGAGCCCGCCGCCGGTCGCATGGAGCGGGATTGCGATGCCCTCTGGCGTGAAGATGCCGGGGACATCCGCAGAAATTACGACGCCGTGTTGCGCATGTACGCCGGTTACGACGAAACGGGCGTCTGGCAGGAGTTCGGGGAGATGAAATTCCAGAACAAGGACGACATCCCCCCCGAATGGGGCAATCCCAACCCGGACAAGCCCCGCTGGGTGCCGACGCGATACGTGGAGTGGACCTCCTGGAAAGCCGGTGCCCAGCAGTGGGGTCTTGCCTCGATGCGTCAGGGGGAGAACTCCGGCACGATTACGCATGAGCTAGGCCACTACGCCTTCAGGACCGGCGACAATAACAATAATCCTTATGTTCAGCCTTACCGAAGAGTAGGCTCGGGTCCCTGGGACATGATGGACCGTGGTTGTTTCAATGGTCCCGGTGGGCCGCACAGCCGCTGGAAAGTACCGGCGGTCGCGGGGGCGGCGATGCCCGCCGGTCTGATGCTCCGCCAGAAATTAAATTTCGAGTTTGTCAGCGAAGATCAGGTTCTGTACCTCAACCGCAACGGCCTGGCAGAATCCGGCCTGGCGGTCGCCAACGTCACCGCCCGCACCGTCGAGCCCGGACCGGACTCGCTGGCCGGCGTTATCGTCAGGCTCGACGGCGAGGCGCCCCAGGACCGCACCCCGCCGGACGATCCGGCCACCAATCCACTCTCGCCCGGTAATCCCACCTACAATTTTTACTCGCTGGAGGTTGTCCAGCGGATTGGCTATGACTCGTTTTGCCCGGACAACGGCGTCCTGATCGCCAAGAACAAAGACCGCGAGGGGCGGACGGGTGGCCCCAACGGCTTTAACTGCTTCAACTGGGTGATTGACGCCCACCCTGAAGATATTAATGTGATCGATTACCTTCAGCCTAAAACCGGCAAACCGGTGATGCGGACCATCGCCGATTACCGGCAGCTCAATGATGCGTTATTTCATGCCGGCACTAACTCGTACAGCAAGTGTGAGTGGGTGGACGAACACAACCGGTTGCACTTTTACGTGATCGATCTGCAAAAGGACGCCCAGGGGATTCTGTCATATACCCTCGGAGTACGCTCGCTGGACGGCATGGAGCCGCAAACGCGCGGGGTGGCGCTTGTTTCGCCGGCGACGATTGAAGTTAAAGGGGCCTTTGCCATGTACACCTTTACTCTAAAAAACACGGGTACGGCCGGGGCGGCGGATGCTTCGCTGCATCCGCAGGATGCCAATGCTTACCTGAACTGGGACATCTATCGTTTGTCGATCTCTGTTGATTCGCCGGGTTGGTCGGTGCAATTGCAGAACGAGTTGGCGGCCGTGAAATTCGGTGATGCCAAAACGGTTCCGGTGTATGTGACCCGGGAATCCGGCAGCGCCTCATCCGCAACGGTGACGTTGAAAGCGACTTCGGAGAGTGATCCAACCAAGACCACGACGGCAACATTCACGGTGAAATAAAATGAATTATGCTGAAGGAACCGGCGAATAAATTCCTGGGCAGAAAGGATCATCCTTTTCCATAACGTGGCGCTGCATTTCTGGTAACGAAAAGTTACCTTGTCGTCATCCATGGAAAGTATGCCGATCCCGAACTAATATTCAAGGTAAGGGCCAGGGTCAAATTATTGGTATTTCATGCCTTTTACAACAATAAGCAGGCGCATCATACGCGTACTTCCAACGGATTTCCTTCGAATACAATAGTATGTGTTTTTTGCTCACCGGCAACCCGAACTTCAATCGTTCGCTTAGTTGGAGGCCGCATACGCGAACCGCTTGCCAGGCGAAGTCTCAGGCAACGCTCGGCATTTTGCCAATCCATCTCCATCCGGCTCCAATCACCTTTACGGTAGTCAAAGGTTTTTCCATCATCCTCATAGATACTTGATGAGCCATCGGTGCCGGGATAAATAACCAGAGTCAGGGGGGCATCGACCACCTCATCTGCATATTGTTTAACAGGCCCCCGAGGCAGGATGGCCCCCGCACAAACGTACAGCGGCATCGTTTCGAGATCAACCTTTCGCACGATTTCCCGGCCCCCCTTTATGCGCTCTTCGGTCCAGAAGTCGAACCACTCCCCCCGCGGCAGGTACAAACGACGGCTCGAAGCGCCTTTTTCAACGACCGGTGAGACCAGCAGGTCTCTTCCCCAAAGGTATTGGTCGCCGCGCTTAACCGCCTCCGGATCATCCGGATAATGCAGCCAAAGCGCCCGCATGATGGGCAGGCCCGTATCGCAGCACTCGCGCACGGCCGTGTAGATATAGGGCAGCAGGCGATATCGAAGTTCGAGATACTTCTTGAGTATCGGCTCAACCTGAGGATTTTTCAATTCCCGGGGATCGGGATTATATGTCGTGGTTTCCGGCGGACCGCCATCCCCACCATTCCACCCCCACGGCAGGCGCAGGTGCCAGTGTCGGCCGTGCGCCCGAAAACATGTACAAAATGCCCCAAACTGGAACCAGCGTACATGAAGCTCACCTGTGTATTCGGCCGTCGGTATGAATCCGCCGATATCGGTGCCCCAGTACGGGATGCCCGATAGGCCGGTGTTGACCGCCACCGGTACGTGCGTGCGCAGCGTTTCCCAGCGCGACTGGACGTCGCCGGACCAGAGGAACGCCGCATAACGCTGCATACCGGCATAGCCGTTACGGTGCAGGGCAAAGGGCCGCTCATTCGGTCGGTAGAGCTGAGATCCTTCCCAGTACATCCGATTTCGATTCAGGCGGGACGCGGCATCAAGACCGTCGCCCTGATCCGGCCACCAGCCGTCAACGCCGATATCGAACAGAGGTTTATGATACGGCCAATAGCCCGGCACACTGCGCTCGCTGGGCCAACGACCATCCTCCGTCCGGCCGCTGGGCAAGGCATTCTTCGGATCGCCCGGTTCATGCACGGTGCCCGTCAGGCGTCGGCCTTCGATAACGACATGTAACACGACCTTATAGTATTGCCCGTGCAGCGTTTCGATCATGCCTTTGGGATCGGGAAAGTTACCGCTGTGCCAGGTAAATTCTCCGTTGCGCGTGTTCCACCCGGACGGCGTGAATTCGGTTCCCAGGTAGATCAGGGTATCGCAGGGGAGTTTCTTCTGACGCATGGTGTTGGCGACGCCCAGGACCTCCTCCGGACCTGCCAGCGTCCGGTGGGATTGCATATAGCCCAGCGTCCAGAGAGCCGGTAATTCCGCGCGACCGGTAATCCGCGCATACTCTGCCATGATCTCCTTCGGATCGGATGAGGAGATCACGAACACGTCAATGGGAAGGCCGTTGCGCGAGGGCGCGAATTTCCCCTCCGCGCCCGTAAAGTCGAACGTGCCCAGCGGATGATGTATGAACATACCCCAGCCATCGGTTCCTACGAGCCACTGGATAGGGATGCGACCGCCGTGAGTGCTGAGCCGATATCCGGCCTGACCGCTGCTCATCCGGTCCGTAGTGCCCTTACGATCAAACTGCGGCCCGCCTTGCCCCAGCCCCAGCAGCGGACCCTGGCTCAAAAGAAATGACATCCCGTTCGCCTCCGAGTCAAATTTCAGCCGCTGTACCGGTTTGCCTGTGGTCGTCTCAACGTGAAGCGTCGGCGGCTCAGAGATGAAACGAACTACTAGATTACCGGTACGCACGGACTGGAAGTGCTCCCTTTCCCGGTGTCGCGCCAGCGGTTTTCCTTCAGCTTTATCTACGACCGCCCCGTCCACCGGAAGCTCGACCGGGCGTCCGTTTTCAATAGGCAACACCATAATGCGGACCGTAAGAGGGCTCAGGGTGGAAACCACTATCTCTACCGGCTTACCGGCAATCGTAATGTTTTCCGATCGGCCGAATGTAATGTTACTACTTGCCAGTATGATACCGGCGCCCGCCGTACCGAAACGTTTCAATGCTTCGCGACGGGATAGGAGCATATTCTTTTCGTGTGGCATGATTTTACCTTTCCTTAGCCTGGGGATCAGTATTACTCATCCATCACACGAAAATAGTATATATTGCTCGAAATTAAAATCAACCCGGCGTTTCATCGAAATGTCATACCACCATGTAAGGTTTGACATCTAACGTCTTTCGTATTAATATGATCATCAGCTTGTGTTTCGTGATTGTTGAATTGATTTAAGGAATATCTTTTTTAGGAGGTTTGCTCATGAATAAATTGTTATTATTAGTTTTCGTAGTGCTTCTGACAGGCGTTGCTGCAGCTCAAATCCCCCGGACTGCCGACCCGGTCCGGCAGAATTGGCCCCACCCGATACCTTGCCGTATTCAGGATGGTCCGAATCCGAACTTATTTGTTATGACCCTCGGTAACGTGCAGACCCCCCTGGCCCAAGGTATTTTCGACCCGGTCAAGGACGCTGTCAAACTCAACAACGGGATAATCCGGGAAAATTATTATCGCGACACGCTGGGGATCAGGTATTACCGGCCCATCGACAAAACCATATTCCCCCTGCCGCCTTCGGGCTGGTGTTCGTGGTATTTCTATTACCAGCACGTCAACGACGAGGAAGTGCGTCGAAACGCCCAGTGGATCGCCGATAATCTCAAGGATTATGGTGCGCAATACGTTCAGGTCGATGACGGCTGGCAGGCCGAACCCCGCGGCTCACGCGACTGGACCGGTATCCGGCCGCTCTTTCCCCGGGGTATGGCGGACCTGGCCTCCTATATAAAATCTCTCGGCCTCAAGCCCGGCATCTGGCTGGCCCCCCACGGGCAAAGTAATGAAGAGGTTGTTAAAGGTAATCCCGGCGTCTTCATGCTCAAACCGGATGGCACTTCCGCCTCCAGCAGCTGGGAAGGCAAATGGCTCGTGGATCCCACCACGCCGGAAACCATGAATTATTTAAATGACCTCTTTTCCACCCTGACCGAGTGGGGGTATGAATATTTCAAAATCGACGGCCAGCCAACGGTCGTCAGCGAATTCCGCCGGGCCAAATCCTTCATGAAAAACGCTAAAGAAACCGATGATGTGGCGGATCTGTATCGTAACACCCTGGCGCCCATTCGCGCGGCCATCGGCCCGAAAAGCTACCTTCTCGGCTGCTGGGGCATACCACTTGAAGGTGTAGGCTATATGAACGGCTCCCGCACCGGCGGCGACGTGGTACTCAGTTGGGATTCCTTTTTTACCGCCCTGTCTTGCACTAACCGCTATTACTTCTTGCACAACATCGTTTGGTACTGTGACCCGGACGTCATGATCCTCCGCTCCCCCATGACGATCGACCAGGCCCGCGTCTGGGCCACCCTGCAGGGGCTCACCGGCCAGGCCCTCTTAACCAGCGACCGGGTGATGGATTGGTCCGAGGAGCGTGTTCGGATCGCCCGAAGCGTTTACCCGGCGGTGGACATCAGACCTCTGGACCTTTACCCCTCGCGACAAAATAAAAATATCTGGGACCTCAAGGTTAACCATCTTAACCGTAATTACGACGTCGTCGGTGTCTTCAACTACGATTCGACCAAGCCAGACCAGGTTTACCTCGGTTGGAAAGACCTGGGCCTGCCCGACAACGCCGCCGTTCATGTCTATGATTTCTGGAACAAAGAATACCTCGGCGCCTGGAAAGCGGGGATGGCGGTTGATGTTGCCTCCACCGCTTGCCGCGTCCTGACCCTGTTGCCGGCCAATGACAATATTCAACTGGTTTCCACCAGCCGCCATATCACCCAGGGCTGGGTCGATCTTTTGGACTTGAATACCGATGCCCCAAATAATACTCTCAACGGTAAAAGTAAAGTTATGAAAAACGATCCCTACGAACTTCGCTTTGCCTTTCCGCCCGGCAAAAATTTTGCCGTCGCCCGGGCCGCCGCCAAAAGCGCTGCCGGCGGCGTGGGTGTGAAAACCACCAACCATCAGGGTTGGTCCGCCGTCCAAATTGACTCTCCGCAAACTACCGAAATCACCTGGGAGGTTTCCTTTGAGCCGGCGGATTTCTATCATTATCCGGTTCAGGCGCTCTCACGCGTGCGTGCCGAACGCGTCGGTTATGATGGCGTCAACTTAACCTGGGGCGCCCAGTATTATCTTAACGTCGGCTATCAGGTCTATCTCGACGGCAGCCTCGTCGGTTATGCCCCCCAAAATTCCTTCCCGTTGCGCGGCCTGGAGCCGGTGCGAACCTATTCCGTTGCGGTCGAAACCGTCTGGCAAGACGGCGCCGTCAGCCCCACGCGTGCCGAGCTTGAAGTAAACATTAAGTCGATGCTGCCCGCTGAAACCTACCTGTCCGACCTGCAGCCTATACGCTCCGGCGTCGGGAGCGGCGGCGGCCGAAGAGGTATGGGCATGGGTAGAGGCTTCGGCAGGGGCAGAGGCCAGACTCCCGGTCGAATCTCCCTCGCCGGAAAAATCTACGAACACGGCATTAGTATTGCCGCTAATTCTCAATTCGAATATGACTTGATGGGAATTTACGATACCTTTACCGCCCTGGCGGGTCTGGATGACAGCATCCCTGCCGAATCCACCGGCGTCGAATTTATCATCGCCGGCGACGGCAAGGAACTGTGGCGCAGCGGCCTCATGAAAAAGTCCGACGCCCCCAAGCCTCTCCAGGTTAAGGTCACCGGAGTCAAACGTCTGCTTATTCAAGTTTCCGCCGCCAACGACGTCAGCCGCGACCAGGCCGACCTTGCCGACGCTAAATTAACTATCACTAAATGGTGACAGTTGCGAGAAAATTTTTTGGATCGTAGAGACGCAAGATTTTGCGTCTCTACCCTCTTTCGCAACAGGAGCTAAATAATAAATAAAACCCGGTGAGACTAGTTTAGAAAAATATTTTTTAGTGGTTTTTGTTACAGGAGGCCAGCCATAATGAAAGTTAAATTGAATTTCCATTTATTCTTTTCGGTTTTATTCATATTGGCAGTCGTTTCGACCAGCCAGGCCCAGCAACGGGCCAGACGGTTGGTTTCACCTGAGATTCATCCTGATCGCCGAGTTACTTTTCGGTTGCGCGCCCCTCAGGCCCGGCAGGTAAACGTCAGTGTCGAATTCGCGCCAGGCCAACAAACCATGAAAAAGGATGACGCCGGCGTTTGGAGTATAACCCTGGGCCCGGCTCAAACGGATATATATTCGTACAGCTTTCGAGTAGATGGATTGCAAATTGCCGATCCGGTTAATCCCTGTCTCAAGATCGGGCTGAGTTCCAATACCAGCCTGTTGGAGGTGGCCGGCGACACGCCCAGGTTTTATGAAGAGCAAAATGTTCCCCATGGGGTGGTGCATACGCACCGTTATCATTCTCAGGCTCTGGGGATAAATCGCGGAGTATATGTATATACTCCCCCGGATTATGAAAAAAATACGAATGTAAAATATCCGGTGTTTTATCTTCTGCATGGGGCTGGCGACGATGAGAGGGGTTGGACTAATGAAGGGCGAGCCCATTTTATCATGGATAATCTGCTGGCCCAGGGCAAGGCCAAGCCCATGATTATCGTGATGCCCAACGGTCAAACGCCCCGAACACCAAACCAATCTGGATCACGTTACGCGGGCTTTGAACAAGACCTGCTCAACGATATTATTCCGCTGGTGGAGAGACATTACCGCGTTGCATCCGGTCCTGAGAACCGGGCTTTGGCGGGTCTTTCCATGGGAGGGGGTCAAACTCAGGAAATCGGCTTTAAGCACCTGGACAAGTTTGGATGGATAGGTTTATTCAGCGCGGCGTTGAGATCGGAATTACCGGAAGTGCAACTGGCGGCTTTGGACCAGGCCAATGAAAAACTGAAACTGCTCTGGATCGGAATCGGCCGGGATGATTTTCTCCTGGACGCCAACCAGAAATTCCTGGCTTTATTGCAGCAAAAAAAGGTTAAGCATATTGCTCAGATTACCGAAGGCGGTCATACTTGGCGCAATTGGCGCAGCTATCTCCATGAACTGATTCCTCAACTGTTCGCCGGCGAACATGAAACGTTGAGAAAATAGCCCCATAGTTATCCAATTAGGTTTTTAGGATTAAAACCTGAAAATAAATTATGGAGGAGTAACTCATGAGATACGTCCGAAATTTTTTCCGTTTTGCAGTTTTTATTATTTTCTTTTCGGCGTTTGTCCTGGTGCCGGTTCATATCGGGCGGTATTGGGCGATCAATAATGATGGAATTGCCCAAAGTATCAGCGGCGCCGTCACCGTTCGTCAGGCTGTTGCCTATGACGTGTCCCCGCCGCTTGCCTCGCTAATCGCCCTCAATGGGAACGAAGCGATATGGGGCGGATCAGGACTCGGTATCGGCCAGGATAATGTTGAGGTCGCCCCGCGTAGCGGCGCCTTTACGTTACAAAACGCCGCGGCGCGTGACGTTTCGCCTCCGCTCGCGTCGGCATCCGTGGAACAGACGGAGCATGGAACCAAGCCCCCGCCGGAGATCGTGGCAAGCTTCGAGGGATTGGGCGAAGGTTTCGAGGGCCCGCAGGGCACGGCTACATTTCGCAATCCATCCGACAATTCCCTGGCGGTTGGTCCGGATCATATTGTCCAGATCGTGAACTCCCGCATGGCGATTTTCACAAAAAAGGGTTCGCGATTTGATACGACCGGAAAAGTGCTATACGGCCCTGTCCCGACCAATAACGTGTTTAGAGGTTTTGCTGGAGAAGCCGCCCAGATCAACAACGGCGACGCCGTCGTGCGCTATGACCAGCTCGCCGACCGGTGGCTCATCGTCATGCCGATCTTCAGACGTCTTGCACCCCGGGAAAACGAACCGGCGCCAGGCAAATCGGGGGGGCCGGCGCAAGTTAGTCAACCCAGTGTGGAAGGTCAACCCGGCGCCGCCGAACCTCTCTTCCAACCGCCCCAGCCAACTCCTAAAGAGAAAGCCGCCGCCGCTGAGGCACGAGCCCAAAGAAGAGGACAAATCCAGGTGCAGGGGCAAGCCCAAAGGAGGGGACAAGGCCAGAGGCAGGTACCGCGGAATGAGGGTGGTTCATACGCAATGTGCTATGCCATTAGCACCAGTCCCGACCCGCTGGGATCTTACTATCGCTATCAGTTTGTTCGACCGCTGTTTCCCGACTATCCACGACCGGCTGTCTGGCCCGACGGCTATTATGTACCGACCAGCACCGGCGACCACGTCATCCAGAAACACGCCTATGTGGCCCAGCGAGAGAAAATGCTCCAAGGCGAGCCCGCGACCGAGCAAGGCTTTGTTATCGACGATGTTAACTTTCTGAACAATGCGGACCTCGACGGCAAGCAACTGCCGCCATCGGGGGCGCCTAACATCATGATGGCTACCGGCGGGGCGCAGTTGAAAGGTATCACAGAGGACGACGGCATCTACGTTTGGAAATTTCACGTGG
>Ga0111186_1025_pt1 | contig 22878 bp, 16 predicted proteins | sample DeeMarSWOR324_28_FD_80243 | JGI IMG/M metagenome (GOLD analysis project Ga0111186, IMG submission 80243) | Phycisphaerae bacterium SM23_30 | reverse complement strand
CCGAAGGTACGCTCTTGGGCAGTTCCGATGAAGGCGGCGCCGATGCCGGAGAAACGCTGACCATCACCGGCACCGTTGGCGTTAATTACTACGCCAAGGTCAGCGCCTGGGCCGGCAGCACGGGAGCGTATCAGTTCGATCTAAGCTTCACCCGGGCCCAACAGCCGGATAGCTACGAGACGAACAACAGCATTGACGACGCTTACGTCTTGACCGGTAATGTGCTTGCCGGTCCCACCATTCATAATGACGATACAGATTACTACGACATCACCGACATGGTGCCGGAAGGAACTATGTCGGTGGAAGCTTATTTGTATGGCTCGGCGGGCCTGGACGCCGGGTTGGCTCTCTATGTTCTGGACGGGGATACCGAAAGTTTGATTCGCAGTGTGAATCGGGCCGGCATTAACGGCAACGAAGTGCTCAAAGCGAATATTGAGGATTATAGTGGACAGCAACTGATTCTGGCGGTTAACAGCGTCAATGACACTACCGGTCGTTACAGCCTCGAACTGGCTTACAGCGACGAAGATATTGGTGATTTCGCCGAGCCCAATCAGCAGCGAACCACCGCTTATGCCGTCACCCTGAATGACAGCAGTCGGGCCGGTTTGAGCGATCTATCCCTGCATAATGCTAGCGATCGTGATTATTACAGCTTTGTCGCACCGGCTGATACCGACGGCACTGTTTTTGTCACCGTGACGCCGGATGATGCTGCCGTCGGCTTAAATGTCTCGCTGAGGCTGCTTAACGAAGAAGCTAATGTATTAAAGGCCACCGATGCCGCCGGCGCCGGGGACAGCGAATCGTTGACGCTCAATAGCGTAGGCAGCGGCCTGGAAGCCGGGCACAGGTACTACATCGACGTCAATGGTTGGGGCACCGTAGGTAACTATCAGTTGAATCTGAGATGTCCGCTTGTCGATACTTCTTATGCACAGGCTCATCAAAATACCTACGGTTCTTTATCAGGATATAACGAATATCCTCGGTTCAGCACCGCCTATAAGTTTGACGGCACGCCGCCGGAGATCAGGGTGATCGAGCAGGTGGCCAACGACAATGATGATGATCTTTCCTTTGGCGCCGTACCTGTAGGCAGCAGTTTGTCCTATACTTTTGAGATACTTAATACCGGCGGCTCGACCCTGCAGATCGGCGCCGGCGACATGACGATCGTAGGAGACGGCAGCGACGTTTTCAGCGTAGATCCGTCTTACGCTGATATCGTTCAGGGCGGCAGCCAGGAATTTACGGTCACCTTTACCCCGGCCCAGCTGCAGCTTTATCTGGACACCACCCTGCAAATTGTCAGCAATGATCCCGACAACAATCCGTATGAGCTTGCCCTCAGCGGCACCGGTGTGGTGAGCGCCGACAAACCTGATATTGCCCTGGTTAATGAGCAAAATACCGGCAGCCTGGATAGTCTGGCGTTCGGTGATGTACTTGTGGATGGGCAAAGCAATATGTCCTTGCGCATTGTCAATTTTGGTTCGGCATCCCTGACGGTCTCGGCGGTTGCGATCACCGGCGACGATGCCGACGCCTTTACGAATGTATTCACTAATCTTCCCGACAAGTCCTCTGATAACTATACGATTGCCGCCGGCGGTCAGAAACTCATCCAGGTTTATTTCAATCCCACGACCGATGGACTACATAATGCCAGTATGACCCTGACCAGTAACGACCCCGACGAGACCAGCGTCGTGCTGCCGCTGACCGGTGCCGGCGTGCAGCCGGACCTGGTGGTGGACCTTGATCCCGATGACGAAGAAGTAGCTAATCCCTTGAATTATATCATCGGCTTCGGCAACCAGGTCGCCGACGGTCCGGGTAATCAGCAGGCTGAATATCCCATCGACATCTGGAACCTGGGCACCAGCACCCTGACCATATCATCTATCAGCCTGGAGGACGGCACCGATTTTAGTATATCCGGCGTTAGCTTGAGTAATTTGGAGATTGAGCCGGGTGAGTGGGCGTCGGCAAGTGTGATATTCGATCCGACTGCCGCCGGCAGCAGTTTCACGGATACTTTAACCATCAGCAGCGATGATTTTGATACCCCCAGCATGCAATTCAACCTGACCGGCCAGGCGTCTCAGGCATTCAGCACCACGATCGAGGCGGGCGGTTCCTATGAATTCACTGACTCCGACGGCGACAGCATTAAAATCGAGCTGAATAACGGTTGTGATCTCAGTGCGGTGGTCACCTTCGACGGCAGCACCGCCCACGGATCCGACATCGCTGACATATCCATCAACGGCGGCACCAAGAGCAGCACCCTGACTATCACGGTTACCAGTGCGGATGGTGACAACCTTGTGGACGTGGGCGATATAAGCATAGCCGGCGTCGGATTCGGCACGGTTCAGGTAGGCGGTTCCGTGGACAGCCTGACGGTCGCCGCAGCAGTTAAGGCGGTTACTCTGACCGGCGAACTGGGCGGGTTCTCTGCGGACGGGGTGGTTGTTTCGTTCACCACGGGCGGCCTGAGCGGCACGGTCGGCGCCGACGCCTTTAAGACGATATCCGTCAATGGTAATATCACCGGGGCGCAGATTTTCACTGATGCGGAATACAAAGGTTCGGCCATAAGAACCTTAAACGTCACCGGCAACATCAGCGACGATACGACCATTAACTCCGGACTGATTAAGAATATGGCGGTCACCGGCTCGGTCAACGATACAACTATTACCACCTCCGGCGCCAAATCTCAGGTTGGCACGCTGTCCATAGGCGGCGCTGTGGATAATTTGAATATAAACACCGCCAAGATGAAATCGGTCAGCGTAAATAACGACTTGCTTAACAGCAGTTTCACCCTTGACAGTGACAAAGCGAGCCTCAAGGCGTTGTCGGTGGCCGGGGATGCGGATCTGAATTTGGCGGTATCGGGTATCATCAAGACCGTAATGGTCCAGGGTGATCTGGCCGGACAGATTGATGCCACCGGCGTCAAGGGGCTGATAAAATCGGTTAACGTCGGTGAGAATCTCTCGGCCGGTCTCAGCGCCGTCAAATCCATCAAGACCATCAATGCCGGTGCTAATATAACCTCATCGGCTATTACCATCCTCGGCACCGGTAAAGGGAGTATCGGCAATTTGACCGTCGGCGGCAGCCTGAATGTCGCAGACATCGACGTGGACGGCACGATCAAGAGAATGACGGTGGGTTCGACGGGAAGTGGCGATCTGAGCGGCAACGTTTCCGCCGGGATAGCCATCAATAAAGTCGAAGTTTTCGGCGATATATTCGGCCGCCTTGAGGCGGGACGCAAAATAAACACGATAACCGCCCGCGGCGATCTGAAAAATGACGCCTTCATCACCTGTACGGAGGGTAATATTACCAAGCTGTTTATCAGCGACACTATCTTGGGCTATATTTCCGCTAATAACGGCGCAGGTAGAATCAAACAGGTCCTCCGTCCGAACAGCTTCGCCGATCCGGATACCGGACTGGTGAATTCATACATCGACCACATTGACGCCCAATTGGCCAAAATCAACTGGAAAGATAGTTAAATAGAGAGCTTATAAAAATATTTCCCCAATGGGTATGCCCAGGTATAATTGCTTGGGCATTTTTTTTATGAATAGGTTCGAATTTGTGATAGTATGATTGGATTAGAAAGGAGTGAGCTTAAGGATGAGTACGCCTAAAATAGCTTTTTTCGATGCCAAGACCTATGATTGCCAATCTTTTGATGAGGCCAATAAACGGTATAAATATAATATAAAATATTTTAAACCTCATTTAAATCGGGAAACGGCCGGTCTGACGTCGGGATATAAGGTGGTATGTGCCTTTGTAAATGATGTTTTAGATCAAGCGGTCATTGATATTCTCAAAAATAATGGAATCAAGCTGATCGCAATGCGTTGTGCCGGTTATAATAATGTGGACTTAAAGGCGGCCTATGGTCATATTCATGTGGTACGTGTGCCGGCCTATTCACCTTATGCAGTTGCGGAACATACCCTGGCTTTGATCATGAGCCTTAATAGAAAAATCCACCGGTCTTATTTTCGCACGCGGGACGGTAATTTTGCGATTGATGGATTATTAGGTTTCGATATGCACGGTAAGACGGCGGGTATTATCGGGACAGGTAAAATCGGGCGTTGTCTGATTTCCATCCTGAGAGGATTGGGCATGAAAATTTGTGCCTATGACCCTTATCCCGATATGGTATATGCCGCTGAGGCGGGGATTAATTATGTACAACTGCCGGAGTTGTATCGCCGCGCGGATATTATATCCCTTCATTGCCCTTTGACTCCCGAAACAGAATATCTTATCAATGAACAGACTATCTCTCAGATGAAAAATGGGGTGATGATCATCAACACGGGTCGAGGCAAATTGATTAAGACCCAGGCCTTGATTAAAGGGCTTAAAAGCGGCAAGATCGGTTATGCAGGGCTGGATGTTTATGAAGAAGAAAGCGAATATTTTTTTGAAAATTTTTCAAATTCCATGATTAGCGATGATGTTCTGGCGCGCCTTTTAACGTTTCCCAATGTGCTCATTACGTCCCACCAGGGTTTTTTCACTTACGATGCGATGCGAAATATCGCTGATACTACCCTGAGGAATATCCAGGAATTTTTTAACGACGAGTTGATGGTAAACGAAGTATGTTACCGTTGTGAAAACGGCCGCTGTCGGAGAAAATAGAACCAAAGATGTTTTCCAGAGTTTGCCGCTTTTAGCATTTTAGAATCAGATTGACTAAAAGAAGGCAAATTTTATTCGGCAATTCTTTTTGCAACATATTTGCATTTTGCGACTAAGAAGGTTATAATTTATATAAGGTCAGGCGGTTTGGACGGTCCGCCGGTTAAGATTGTAAGTATTTATATTACAGGGTTTTACGTGAAAAAAGCGCTAAACAGAGCTGCAAAAGAGATATTAGTCTCGGCCGGGCTGCGCCGCACAGGCGGTCGGGTGGAGATCTTGGAGGTGCTCCAGCAAGCGAAAATGCCCTTAAACCAAGAAGAAATTCAGGCTCAATTAGACCGGGATTTGAATCGGACTACGGTTTATCGAACTCTGGAGAGCTTTATCCAGGCGGGACTGGTGCATCGATGCTTTGTGCGAGAGAGGGCCTGGCACTATGAACTGGCTCACAATTGTCGTCCCCTGCAATGCCATCCGCATTTTACCTGCACCAATTGCGACAGAACTCTTTGTCTGAAAGATGTCTTTTTACCATTAGTGAAAGATATACCGGACGGATTTATCATTCAGCGGCAACAGGTTCGCATAGAAGGATTATGTCCGAATTGCAGTTGAGGTTCATAGAGATAGATTAAGGAATGTTGATGATGAGGTTGCTGCATTTTATTATTTTTATAGGCGTTACGGCAGGTCTATGGATAGGTGGCTGTGAGTCGAAAGATGAAGCCGCCCCTGAAACATCGGCTAAGGTGCAGGTGGTGGTCAGTATCGAACCTCAGGCATACTTCGTTGAGCGTATTGGGGGTGAAAACGTCGATTTTGAAGTACTGGTGCCCTCGGGCAGTTCGCCCCACACCTATGAGCCGACACCGCAACAGATGACTAAGCTGGGAGAAGCCCAATTGTATTTCAGTATTGGGGTGCCCTTTGAACAGACTCTTTTGAAAAAAATCACATCCACGTTTGAAAATCTGGAAATCGTCAATACCCATGAGGGTATTCAGCGGCGCCCCCTGGCGGCGCCTCATGAACACGAAGAGGAACACCCGCATGAACATGAAGCCGGCGAACCGGATCCCCATATCTGGCTGGATCCCTTGCTGGTCAAACAACAAGCGCAGATTATGGCTGAGGCCCTGATAGGGATAGATCCGGAACACCGAACCGACTACGAGGGCAATTTAAGTTCTTTTGAAGCTGATTTGGATGCTGTGCATCGAGAAATAGAAGAAGTATTAGCGCCGCTGAAGGGCAGGGAATTTTTCGTTTATCATGCGGCCTTTGGTTATTTTGGCCAAAGATACGGCCTAGAGCAGGTGGCGGTGGAAGCGGGGGGAAAGGAACCCAGCGCCAAACAGGTAGCAGAATTGATCGAAAAGGCCCAAACGGCCCACGTCAAAGTTATATTTGTTCAGGAGCAGTTTTCATCCCATTCTGCCAAGGCGATTGCCAAGGAGATCGGCGGAGTGGTGGTGCCGATGGATCCTCTGGCCCGCGACTATCTAAATAATCTTCGGAAGATGGCCGGGGAGATACGAAAAGGCTTAACGGATAAGTAATATGTCATTTAAATAATATGTCATTCTCCAGAAGCATAATCGGGCGTGAACGAATGGTAAAGAAAGAAGCATTAACGGAAAACCCGGTTGTCAGTATTGAAAACATATATTTTGCTTACGACAGCCAAATAGTGCTTGACAATGTATCTCTGCAGATCAAGCCTCATGATTTCGTCTGTGTGGTCGGGCCCAATGGAGGTGGCAAGACCACCCTGCTTAAACTCATCCTGGGTCTTTTGGAACCGAAGCAAGGATCTGTCCTGGTACTGGGTGAGCGGCCCGAGAGGGTATGTCGGCAGGTGGGTTACGTGCCGCAACACAGTCACGTGGACCCGCAGTTTCCTGCCAGTGTGTTGGACGTAGTTATGATGGGACGGCTGGGTAAATCCCGGCATATAGGACCTTTTCGGCGTCGGGATCGGGCCGGTGCTAAAGAGGCCTTGAGCTGGATGGGGCTGGAACATTTACGCAGCCGCAGCTTTTCCACCCTTTCCGGAGGGCAGCGGCAAAGAGTGTTAATCGCCCGCGCCCTGGCCAGTGAGCCCAAACTTTTACTTTTAGACGAGCCGACTTCTAATCTGGACGTCGCCGCCGAGACCGAACTACACGAATATCTTGATAAGCTCAGCCGCGACATTACCGTGATTATTGTTACGCATGATATCGGTTTTGTCACGCAGTACGTGCGGACGGTGGTGTGTGTGAATCGAACCGTACGAACCCATCCCACTCATGAGATAACGGGGGAGTTTATTAAGGAAGTCTATGGCAGCGAGGTGCAGATGGTCCGTCACGATCATTCCCACCAGGGAGGAGGCCGCTGATGAACATCTACTGGCATACTTCACTGGCGTTCACCTCAGGTCTGGCAGAATTCTTTCAGGCCTTGTCGAAATATGAGTTTCTCCAGAATGCGGTATGGGCCGGATTGCTGGTAAGTGTGGCCGGTGGTGTCGTCGGGACCTACGTGGTGGTGCGGCGGATCATTTTTATGGCCGGCAGCATCGCCCATTGCGTGCTAGGAGGTATTGGTGCCGCTCTTTACTTGAGACGCGCCCATGGCTGGGAATGGCTAGATCCCATTTACGGCGCGGTGGCGGTGGCGCTGCTGGCGGCGGTGATTATCGGGTGGGTGAGTATGAAAGCAAAACAACGTGAGGATACCGTCATCGGCGCCATGTGGGCCATCGGCATGGCGGCGGGCATTCTTTTTATCTCCCAAACACCCGGTTACGCTGAAGACCTGATAAGCTATCTTTTCGGCAGTATTTTAATGGTGACCAAGGCGGATTTATGGATAATTGCGGTTTTAGATGCGGTAGTAGTTTTACTGGGATTACTTTTCTACAAGCAGTTTTTAGCCGTCTGTTTTGATGAGGAATTCGCCCGGACCCGCGGTATTCGCGTGGAATTCTATTATATGCTGCTTTTAATTCTGACCGCGCTGACGGTTGTTCTTTTAGTAAGAGTGGTCGGCGTAATTCTGGTGATAGCCTTATTGACCCTGCCGGTGGCCGTGGCGGGTCAATTCGCCCGCCGGCTCTGGCAGATGATGATCCTGGCCGCCCTGTTGACGGTGCTGTTTACCTCCTCCGGTTTGGCCTTGAGTTACGGACCGGGCCTCCGCGCCGGACCGACTATTATTATGCTCTCCGGGGCGGTGTATTTATTGGTTATCATCGCCTCCTCCCTCCGCCGCCGCTTCTCCAAGATCAAACCTTAATCCCCTGGCATATAAAAAGATCCGGCGCAAAGTCGGATATTCATAATCAAACTCGTCATTCGTCATTAAAAAATCCGTGAAATCCGCGGATAATTCCTTCTTTGGTTGCGTCCCTTGGCCGCGCTGGGTTTATCTATGCCTAATAAAAAATTCCATAATACAATCCATCAACTTCTCGTTTTTTATGCGTGTTTTTCATACTGCTGTTTCTCTAAGCCCTTTAATTTCAAGAGCATAAACGTTCATCGAAAAACCGCCAAACTTTCGGCTATTTATTATAACTCAGGCAATTTATGCCTTACATTTCTTCTTGTTTCGTTATTAAAAAATTCTTCATTCATCATTTAAAAATCCGTGTAATCCGCGAAATCCGCGGATAATTCCTTCTTTGGTTGCGGCCCCAGGCCGCGCTGGGTCCATCCGTGTCATAATTTCGCATTCTTTTCCGGCACATATGGGATCAGAATAAACGCGAATTTAATTCTAGCTTCGGTTTTGTGATTTTTATAAAATAGATTCCTGACAAACAGTTATATTCTATTTAGGTAAAGGAGGTTTCCCATGAACCGACGGGCCAGGCAAATCATCTTATCGTTTTTGGTATTGTTGACGTTGATGCCGATAGCGGTTGCTCAGCGTCGCGGCGAGCGTTTTCGGATCGACGGCGAGCGGATTAAAAGCTACGTTGAATGGCTCTCCCGCGACGAATTGGAAGGGCGCAGAAGCGGCACCGAAGGTTATCGCCGGGCTGCCGAGTGGGTGGCGGGAAAATATAAAGAGTGGGGCCTGCAGCCGGCGGGAGAAAACGGCACCTACTTTCAGGAGGTTCCTCTGCGTGGTTTTACCTGGAACGTCGGTGTGCCGGAGATGAACATTAGCGGGCGGCAATTTTACCTGCCCGACGGCGATTTTACCCTGGGAACCACTTCCACGGCGGCCACCTCGGTGAATGCCGAGATAGTGTTTGTGGGACATGGAATTTCCGCGGCGGATAAAGGGCTCGATGAATATGCCAAAGTGGATGTTGCCGGCAAGGTGGTTCTGGTATTAAAAGGCAATCCCCACGACGCCCCGCCGCCGGGAGGAGGGCGCTTTGCCCCGGGAGAATCACGGCAGCCGGACCTGCCCGCAGATTTTACCGCCGAATCGACCGATCAATTCAAAATTAGAACAGCTTATGATAAAAAAGCTGCCGCTATTTTACTTTATGATGCCGGTGGTCAAAGCAGCGCAGGCGCCGCCAGAGGCCGACGTTCGCCCGGGACAAGTCAAGGTGCGTTAAATTTAGATCGAAATTTCTTGACCTTCACCATACAGGATGCAGCGTTTCAATATATTATGCGGGCGAATGACCAGGAAACCAATGACGGGCTCACCCGGCGAATAGGCGCTTATAGAAGGGCCGTCAAAAAAGGTAATTCCTGCTCGATGAAAACCGGCAAAATGGCGTTTCTCAAAGGCTATGATCAGATCGTGGAATACAACCAGGAAAACGAAAATAACACAGCGCCAAACGTCATCGCCCAGATCGAAGGAACCGATCCCAGGCTGAAGGAGGAAATAGTAGTTGTGGGCGGCCATTTAGATCATCTGGGTATGCGAGACGGCATTGTTTATAATGGGGCCGATGATGACGCTTCAGGCTCAGCGGTGACCATGGAAGTGGCGCGGGTTCTTCGTGAAGGAGGATTCCAGCCTAAACGGACCGTTCTTTTCTGCTGCTGGTGCGGAGAAGAGATGGGTCTGGTTGGTTCTACATATTTTGTTAATAATCCCTACGGCGATGTTTCAGTTGCTAAGGTAGTGACTTATTTGAACATGGATATGGTGGGTTTGGGTGATATTTTGGTGGCGCCGGGAGCATTGGATTATCCGTCAATCTGGGAAGTAATCAAAAGAGACCAGGATGCGGATATTATGACGCTTGTGAGACCCGGCGTTACCGAACGCATGAGCAGTGATCATGCGGCGTTCATCCGTCAGGGCATCGAAGCCTTGGCGCTGCAGACCCGTGAAGGGGTGGGGCATCTTGATTATCACCGGCCGGAAGACGACGCCTGGAAAATACAGCCGGAAGCACTAAGAATGACGGGGGAATTTGTTATTCAGGCGGCCATAAACCTCGCCAATGAAACCGAGGTCGAGCTGATAATCCCCAACCGGAAGGAAATCTACCAGGCGAAAAGTCAAGCACCTCCCGCAATTACTAATTTCAACCCCGAACTGGCGGGCAGCGTTTGGAGTTATGTCCAAATAGAAGCCCGTGACAAAGACGATTTGCAAAGTTTGCTGCTGGAAAAGGCCTGGGAAAGGATAAGCGCTTCGCGCACCCCGCCGCCTGCCGCCCGCCCACCGCTCAGAGCCCCTGCCCCTGCCCGCACTCAAAGGCCGGTCGCTCGCGGCCTGGACGGGCCAAATCTCAAACTATTTGAAGGCGATGTTAAATTATTGGTCATGGCCTCAGATTTACTCGGCTTCGGTCGCATCGATTTCAAGGCCGATGAGTTTACCGAAGGGCAAATCTCTATCGAAGGCCGCCAAGCCTTCAAGACCCTTGAGGATAATAACATCACCCTTCACCTGATTGATCCTACTGAAGCTGTCATAGATAGCATGCTTACCGCCGCCACCCGCCCGTTTATCATAACCGGCACCTATACCATCCACGAAGACATGTTTGATCGAATCAATGAAAAAGGCGTACTTTTAGGCATCAACTTCGACCCCAAAAATGTCGCCGACTGTATCGAACGACTGGAAAACGCCAAAGAATGCTTAGGCGACACCGACAACTTGGTCATCTTTTTAACCGCTACGGAAGGATTGGACGACGCCGCCCAAAAACTCTACGACGGCCTCAAACAAGCCCACTGGCCCGATGAAGAAATCATCGGTCGCCGGGGCCGCGGCGGCGTCTTCGGCGGCAACCTCGGCATTCTCCAGGAAAACTAAGGCCTTGATATAATTAGCCCCCGGCGTAAAACCGTGGGTAGATAACCCATTATATTGCTTATAAGCGGAGTGAGCGCGAAGGATTACACCGCAATTGCTGGTAAATATGAAAAAACAAAAGATAAATGACGTAATTGATGAAGTCGAGGTTCGAACAGTTTCCGTGGATTCGTCCCGGCTTGCTGCTCAAGAGCGGCAAGTGGTTCGCGAGGCGCCGTTGACGATAGAGATTAAAAACGTCGGTACTTACACCATCATGTGTACGCCCTGCGACACCGTGGCGCTGGCGGTGGGGTTTGCCTTTTCGGAAGGATTAATCGAAAGCCGAGATGATATCAACTTGTTGACGAAATGCCCCGATGATTCGAACGTTATCCGGATGCAATTGGCCCCCCAAAAAGAAGCCCCCGGCGGTGAGCGCCGTTTGCTGATTGTCAGCTCCTGCGGCATGTGCGGCAGCGAAGATATGGAAAAACTGATCAATTCCCTGCCCAAAGTGGCCGATAATGTCCGGCTCACCGGCAAACAACTGGTTCAATTAACCGAACGGCTGCGAACCGAACAGGAGATTTTTCAGCGGACCGGGGGAACCCACGCGGCGGGAATAGTGCGCGATGAACAATTGATCGCCGCCGGCGAAGACGTGGGCCGACACAACGCTTTTGATAAAGCTATCGGCAGATGTTTGCTTGACGGCATAAATCCCGCGGCAACGATAGCGGTACTATCCGGTCGGATCAGTTTCGAGTTGGTCGCCAAGGCGGCCCGGACCGGTGTCGAACTGATCGCGGCCGTCTCGGCCCCTTCGACCCTGGCAATTGAGGTGGCCCGCCGCTGCCGCATCACCCTCTGCGGCTTCGTGCGGCAAACCGAAGCCACGATCTATTCCCATCCGCATCGAATAGAGTAGATTATAAATACCGTCGCAGCTTAAAGCTCGACTCACTATTTCTTGAGCCAGCAGTAGGAGATTTGGGCGAAGTCGCGGAGGTCCACGACGCCGGAATGGTCGAAGTCGGCGCCGGCGCACCAGTTGTTTTCCGCGCCGCAGTCGGTGCGGAGCCAGTGATCCTTAAAGACCGCCAGATCAAGCATATCGCAGGTGCCGTCGTAGATGAGCGGCTGAGGATCGGCTCTTAAGAAGATGTCGGGATTATGATCGCGGATTAAAGGAATGTAATCACAATAGGCCGGGGCGTTCAAAGGATTGTTCAGAAGAAATAATCCCTGCAGATGGACCAGGTCGGCCAGAGGGGAAATATCCCGGATCTGATTGCCGTTCAGTTGCAACTGTTTCAACCTGGTGAGTTTTGCCACAGTATCGAGGTCGTGGATTTGATTGTAGTTTAACGCCAGTATGGTCAATTTGTTCGGTTCCGACAGCGCCTCCAGGTTGCTGATCTGGTTATAGTTCAGATACAATTGCGTAAGGTTTTTTAATCCTTTAAGAACTTCGATATTACTGATAAGGTTGTTGCTCAGATTTAAATTTGTCAGGTTCGTCAGCCCGGCTAGAGCGTTGGGATCATGGATCTTATTACCGCCCAGATTCAGTTCCGTCAGATTAGTCAATTCGGCCAGGGCATTGGGCTCGGAGATTTCATTGTTATTTAAATACAATGTGGTAAGTTGGGTCAGGTTTTTTAAGGGAGTGATGCTGTCTATTTGATTGTCGTTTAGATATAATTCGGTGAGATCGGTCAATCCTGATAGGTCGGAGATGTCGCTGATTTTATTAAAAAACAGCTGCAGCTTGGTTAGTTTGGTCAGGCCCGCCAAGGGCGACAGGTCGCAAACCCGATCGCCCCAGAGCCATAACTCTTGCAGGTTAAGGGCGTATTCGAGACCTGTCAGGTCTCCGATGCCTCCCACCTCGGGAAAATCGCTGGGGTCCAGATGGGTCAGATCAAGCATTTGTTCGACGGTGGGATCTTCCACCGCCAGGGTAAGTTCCACGGCCCTTTCGAGATTCGGATCGGCAAAATAAACCTGATCGCCCGCATAGGCCCCGGTGGTTATTAATAACACAATTAACAAACTGCTAATTTTTTTCATGGTTGCGCCTCGGTTATCGGTCGCCTTATCCCAAAACAAGGTCGTGCCCTGTCGTTCGGGTGGTATATCCGGTCCATCCCGTCATTTATTGGAATCGGCTAATCTCCTTTGTAGATGGAATGCAAATACAATAGAATAATGATAATAGATGGCAGGGCCGAAGTCAAGGTTTTTCTATTCGATATAGATGGACCCTCCCGGTTCGATAGGGGGCAGAAGGGGGCCCTTTTGGGCCAATTCCTCTACGTCCAAGGCAAACAACGGTGATATTTCGAGGGCGGCATCAATAGTTCGGTCGGGGCGGCGCGGCACGTCGGCGCCGGCCTTTTCCAGCCACCGCGCGGCCCTTTCGATTTGCAATCTCCGGGAGCTCTCCGGGCTGTCGGCGCCGGCGGCGTTTTTTATCGGAGCAAATTCTTCCGCCCGCTCGATCGCCAGGATGATCGATACATCAGCCAAAGGCAGGGCGTCGAACACGAACGTCTCCAGCTTAACGGCGTTAGGTTCCTGGGGATCAACCACTTGACCGTGGGTATCCACGTAGGGCACCCGCTTTTGGGCCCGGTGCCAGGGCAGGGAAAAACCATGGGCGTTTATTTTTTCCACGAAACTGCGGTTGATAATGTGGATGGCGACACTGCCTAATTCATAAGTCAGTCGTCCCTCGTCGTTTCTTTGCTGGGCTAACGACCTGGGCAAATCACTATACTCAATCACTCTAACCTTGCCGTCCCCCAGCACCAGGACGCCCACCTTCTCCTCCGGATCCTCTTTCATTACGGCTTTACTTGACATTTGGGCCTGATCCAGAGCGTGCAGTCCGATAAACAGCGGATCTATCACCTTCACCAGCGGATTGTCCACCTGAAAATAACTGATGTATTCGATGCGCCGCCGGGCCATATCCTCCAGAGCAAAGCTGCGGTGCAGGGCCCGCAGCGATCCCCCGTGACCGTCGGGCGACAGGGCTATACGGTGTGGTTCGGCAAGCAATATCTTACCCTCCTGATCGAAACACGGTATCATGCCCTGTTGAAAGAACACTACATTATCCGCCTCGAGACCGAAATAATTTTTTTCCTCAAATGCTTGTTTGGTCGTTTCATGATTGGCTGGACTGGTCATGATGTACCAGGCTATAACGCCGCCATAGCGCTTTTGAGCCGCTCGGATCGAATCGGCAAAAACCTCAAACAGCACCTTTTTCCTGACCGGGGTAGCCGGCAGAAGACCTTTGGGACCATCGAAATTTAACCGGGTTCCCATGCCGCCGGCCACCGCGAAAGCCGCTACTTTACCCTCGGCGATCAATTTCTGGCCCTCTTCGAGGGCCTGTTGATATTTGGGGGCCAACTCGGCCGACGGCTCGATGGGATAGACGGGCGGGGGCAGGATCTTATCGGGCAGCTGCGCCGACGGCTGCGCCTTTAAAAAACCCTCAATAAGTTCGTCTATGAGAGGCAGATCGAGACGGTTGATATCGGCTAATAATTCTTCTAACTGGGCGGCGCTCAACTGTTCGGCAAAACGCAGCAGGTCTTGTTGGCCGTGCTGGGCCAATTGCCTCCGGGCCTCTTGCAGCCGGCTCTCTATGCTGTCGGTCATTCAGGTCTCCTTCATTCTGATTTAACAAGAGTTTTGCAAAATTGCCCTTTGTACTGGTACATACGTTAGGGCCGTTGTTTTGTCAATCAATATTTGTCGGATATGACCTCCCCGAATCAGACCCGGCTTCATATGCTTGCTTGATACTGCCGATAAAAAACAAGGATGAGGCATCTTGGATTAAATATCGAAGATTCAAACAAGCACTATGAGCAGCGGTTATATAGGGACGTAAAATCTTGCGCCCCTGCCATCGGAACGGCGTTCCGGATGCTGTTGGGATCGTCGTTGATGTTATCGATGGTGTTTATAGGACCTGCTGCCTATGCCCAGGACCGGTCGTCTTATCCCCTTACTGCCATTGACGATCCGCTCGAACTGCAGAAATCCGAGGTCTGGGACGTCTATGGGGAATTCGCCGTTCGCGGCGCCAAGGTACATCGGGCCAGTCTGCAGGCCATGGTACAAACCGGCATCAAAAATCTTACCGGTCTGGCCGATCCTAATGAGGCTTGGCGCTGCTTTATAAATGATGATGACATAGTGGCCCTGAAATTCACCCGGCCGGGCGGGGCAGCGTTGGGTACCAATCAGGCCCTGGCGGCGGTCCTTTTGGAGGGATTCTATCGGGCGGGTTTCAAACCGGAAAATTTCCTCATTGTGGGTCTGGACGAACTGCCCGAACAGGCCCAAGGCACGCGGCTTTGGCGTTATGGCTGGCAGGAAGAGGCGGTCGATTTCGCAACTGACACCGATCATCTGTCCGCCTGGTTGGACGAGGTCACCGCTATTATCAATATTCCCTCCATCATGGACGACAATATTTTCGGTCTCCGCTGCTGCTTAACCAACCTCTCTTATCCCCTGCTGAAAAGACCGGCCCGGTTGTATATCAACCGCGGTGATCCTTTCATCTGTGACATTTACCGCCTGCCCCATATCCGAAATAAGATCCGCCTCCACATCGCCAATGCCCTACGCGTTCTGTATTACGGCGGTCCGGAAGTAAAACAGCGATACGTCATCGAACCCGGCTCCCTGATGTTCAGCACCGATCCGGTGGCTCTGGACCGGGTCGCGCTGCATCTCGTCCAGCGGGCTCGTCAAACTATGACCATGCCCAGCGGCGCTTCAGAAAAAATTTCGGCGCCCTACCTCGACACCGCCTACGCCTATGGGCTGGGATACAACGACCTCAATTTCATCAATTATCGCTATCTCAAACACGAGAAATGGGGTTCTACTCCAAAGTAGTATAATAATGCTCAGGAGGATTTGAGTTGTGTTTTAGCGGAGGCGGTAGAAGCAGGCCAACACCACAATCACCAGGGCTGCCCCTAATGCCATCAGCAGCAGTTGGCGCTCGGGCTGGCCGGCGAGCCTTTCGGTGAGTGCCCGCCAGGGAATCTTGGATTCAGCCGGAGGGAGATCATTTATCTTGGATAACGCCTCTTTCAGGTTGGGCCATTCTTTCGGTAAGGTTGTTGAAGAGCCGCCATTATCCGACAGGGGCACATACTTGAAATTGCTGACCGCCGACCGTTCGATCACTGAGGGATTTTCGGCGTTGGCTAACAATTCTTCCTGCTGGCGGTAGAGCCGCTGGAGCTGGGCGATTTGCTGCTGTTGGGCCTGGATGAAGGCCCGATCGGCGTAGTAACCATCTATGGGCTCGGCTAACAGAGCCAGGCCCATAACTCCCATTCCCACGGTACCGAGCACCAGAAAGCACAAAAACCGCACCAGATCATCCCACCGGTTGCGTTGGGTTTTATGGGCCTTTTTTGTCATGAGTAATAATTATCTGCGCTATATCAACACGTAAAACATTAATCGACAGTAGTTTATGGCCCCGATGGGCGCATATGTTAGATGCGTATGGTATAATACTCTTTATAACCTGATATTCAGCTTTTCTTTTTCCAAATCGACGAGCCAAAGACGGCCGAGCGGCCCAGGTCTTCCTCGATACGCAGTAATTGATTGTATTTACAGATGCGATCGGTTCGGCACAAAGAACCCGTCTTTATCTGGCCGGCCCCGCTGGCCACCGCAATATCGGCGATGGTGGTATCTTCCGTCTCGCCGCTGCGATGGCTGATCACCGCCGTCCAGCCGCTCCGCTGGGCCATCCGGATGGCGGCAAAGGTCTCGGTGAGCGTGCCGATCTGGTTAACCTTGATCAGAATGGAGTTAGCCGAGCCTTCCTTGATCCCCCGCGCCAGCCGGCTGGTGTTGGTTACGAAAAGGTCGTCTCCCACCAGTTGTACCTTATCGCCCAGGGTGGCGTTTAGTCTTTTCCAGCCGGCCCAGTCGTCTTCAGCCAGACCATCCTCAATACTGACAATAGGATATTTTTTACACCAATCAGCCCAATAGTTCACCATTTGGGTGTTAGTAACCACCTTTTTTGGGGCCGACTTGAAAAAAACGTATCCTTTTTTGGCATTGTCGTACATCTCTGAAGTGGCCGGGTCCAGGGCAATAACTATATCTTTGCCCGATTTATAGCCTGCCGCCTTGATAGCCTGCAGAATCAACTCCAGGGCCTCCTCATTGGTCTTAAGATTGGGCGCAAAACCGCCCTCATCGCCCACAGCGGTGTTATATCCTTTCTTCGTAAGCACCTTTTTCAGGGCGTGGAAGGTTTCGGCGCCCATCCGCAGGGCCTCGGCAAAGTTCTTGGCGCCGAGCGGCATGACCATGAATTCTTGGAAATCGACGTTATTGTCAGCATGTTTGCCGCCGTTGAGAATATTCATCATCGGTACCGGCAGAATATTAGCGTTGTTGCCGCCTAAATAACGGTATAAAGGCAAGTTACAATGATCCGCCGCCGCTTTGGCGGCCGCCAGGGAAACGCCCAGGATGGCATTGGCCCCTAATTTGGACTTATTGGGCGTACCATCCAGTTTAATCATCGCCTGATCCAGAGTCTCCTGTTCCCGGGCATCCAAGCCGATCACCTGGGGTGCAATTTTCTTGTTGACGTTGTTAACGGCCTTTCGCACCCCTTTGCCCAGGTATCGTTTGGGATCGCCGTCCCGCAGTTCCACCGCCTCGTGCACGCCTGTGCTGGCGCCCGAGGGCACAACCGCCCGGCCGAACGATCCGTCTTCCAACACCACATCGACCTCAATCGTGGGATTGCCGCGACTATCGAGCACTTCCCGCCCCAGAACATCAGCTATCATACCAAACATAAGTTAAACCTTTCATAATCTGATAAAATAATGTAAATACTTATTACGGCACCACATAATGTTATCGGCCGTTATTAAATTCTTCTTCATCGGCAAATCGGTGTCGTAAAACCAACTTGGTCCTTGATTAACCTCGGTTAAAGCGCGATAATAGGTCCATTAAAGTAATAATGCAAAAAAATCCTGGGGAAAAAGTCAATATGAAGATCCCCTTAACCGGTTATGGCCTGCGAGAACTTATTTTATTTCCGACACTGCTATTGGCGGCGGGAATAGTGAGCTGGTTCGCGTGGTCGGCGGGGCGGCCCTGGTGCCAGATCGCCGCCGCCATTCTGGGTTTGGGGGTATTAGCCTTTTTTCGCGATCCTCCAAGGCAGGTACTTAACGATCAGGACGTTTTGCTGGCCCCGGCTGACGGGATTATCACGGATATTTGTGAGGTGGAGGAGCCGGAGTTTATCAAAGGTTCAGCCCGACGGATCGGCATCTTCCTGAGTGTTTTGGATGTCCATATCAATCGAACTCCCTGTGACGGGGTTGTGGAATACATCCGGGCTCACCCCGGTAAATGTTATAATGCTTTAAGGACCCGCCTCGCCTCCGAGAAAAACAAAGCAAACTGTGTGGGGCTGCATTGTCCGGATCATCCCGCCGGAATGGTCATGGTTAAACAGATAACCGGCGTAATTGCCCGTCGAATAGTCTGTAGATGTAAACCTGGTGATATGCTCTCGGCCGGAGAACGTTTTGGTATGATAAAATTTGGATCCCGCACGGAGTTGTTTTTGCCTGAGGATGGTCGGGCCCAGATTATGGTTAAAAAAGGTGATAAGGTTCGTGCCGGCACCACCATTTTGGTGCATTACGGCTCGACCAAATCGCAAAACGGACCCCTTACCACAAACCCAGAAGTTAAAACTAAAGTAATGCAAAATCGAGGTTAGGCATTCTTGGAAAAGTCCAGTTAAAATATGAGATCCAGACGCCGAAAAAGTCCAGCATCCAGAAAGATCCGCAGTATTGCGGTATTGCCGACACTATTTACCCTGCTTAACGCCATCTGTGGTTTTGCGGCAATTCATTTTACGGCCCGAGGAATGAATAAACCCGATAGTCTCTGGCTGGAAAGGCCGGAATTAGGATTTTTTGCAGCTGCCGCCTGGATGATCTTTCTAGCGATGATTTTCGACGGGGTGGACGGTTTTTTGGCCCGTAAGACGGGCGGGGCCAGCAGTTTCGGCGGTCATCTTGATTCTCTGGCCGACATCGTCAGCTTTGGAGTGGCGCCGGCCTTTCTTATGCTTCAAGTAGTTGAAAGCAACCTTCCGGATACCTTCAGTCCCGCCAGTCCCGTCTTTTCCAGCATACCCGGCAAATTGCTCTGGCTGGTTGCCGCTTTGTATATCTGCTGTGCTGCTTTGAGGTTAGCCCGTTTTAATATTGAGAATCGGCCCGAAGAGGCCTTTCATATGGGCTTTAGCGGCTTACCCTCACCCGCCGCGGCCGGCATCATCGCCTCGTTGGTTTTACTATACGACGACCTGGGGCGAGAATTTCAGCAGGATGCCCCTACCGTAATTAGCGTCGGTTCCCGGATTATCTTTATTTTGTTGCCCATTATTACGGCCGGCGTCGCTCTCTTGATGGTTAGCCGCATACCTTATCCACACCTGGTTAACCAGTATATCACGGGACGACGTCCCTTTAGTCACATGATACGCGTTCTTGTTTTGGCTCTTCTTCTTTTTTGGCAACCACAATTGACCCTCGCCATTGGGTTTATGATCTATGCGGCCGGCAGTGCTTTCCATCGTCTCTGGCAGATATACACCAGTAAAAAATGGGCCTACCTTCCGGAAGCCCCCAGTTCAGATGATCCACATAAGGGCATCGCCAACCCATGATTCGGATTTCTTGCCCCGGAAATATTCTGCTAATTTGCTTTTATAGGACCTAAATCTCTAAATAAGTTAAATAAGTAGTTAATGAATTCATAAAGAAATCATCCGCGAAATTTGGGAGTGGTCATAATAACCGGGTTTACACACAAAACTTTGGGTTATATGGAGAGTACGTCTCCGCCTGGTTTTTTATAAGATTATGTATAATAATCATTTACATCTTGATAAGACCGGATATGCTAACATAGGGAAAGGGCGTATTTTACGCGTTTCAGTCAGGCGGTTTTTGGGCCGCCCATATTAACCGGCGGAAAACGATTGTTTTTTTGTATAAACAAGATTACCCCCAACTTTGTCCTCTCAACTTTGTCTAATAGAGTGTCATCCGAGGATAGACCTCCAGCGTGAATGGTGACGACGAAAAACAGGTAAAGGCGGTCTTATCGGGTGACCGAAAGGCCTTTGACGTGTTAGTCGGGCGGTATCAGCGGCAGGCCGTGGCGGTAGCGGCACGGATGCTGGGCAATATAGATGATGCCATGGAAGCAGCACAGGAAGGATTTTTACGGGCCTACCAGGCACTGGGGCAACTGAAAGAACCGGCCCGCTTCGGCCCCTGGTTAATGAAGATCATGGCCAACCAGGCACTGAACGCCCGTCGCAGCCGGCGGCGAGACCCAAAGCTTTCTTTGACGCGACCTTTGGGTCCGGATAAACAAGACGATGCTCCGCTGCCGTTGGCCAGCAAAGATCCGACGGTTACGGAGCAGTTGGCCGCCGGCGAATTGGCCGAGGCGTTACAGCAGGCCATCGACGAGCTGCCCGAGAACCTCAGGACGCCGTTGATACTTTTTTCGGTGGAAAAGCTGCCCCAAAAAGAAATAGCCGATATAATGAACTGCAGCTTGCAGACGGTAAAATGGAGCGTCTTCGAGGCCCGAAGACAACTGCGAAAACGGTTACAGAAAATGCTTTAGATGAGTAAATGAGTTATCGTAGATATCATTCATTTACCCGGGTTTTTAATGATGAACTCTGAAGAACTTGAAAAACTTATCAGCCGATATAACGATCCTGATCTTACCGATGAGGAGCGGACGCAATTGGATCAGGTATTGGAGGATGATCCTGTTCTACGCGGCATTCTTGAGCAATATCAGCGGCTCGATGGGGCGCTGGGGCAGTTACCCGACGGTTTGGAAAAGGTAGATTTCGCACGGTTCTCTCGGCAGGTCAGGGAGGCGGTTGCCGGCGTTGAAGCGTCTTGGTTATCGACCCTATCGCTGAGGCGGTTTCTGATGCCGATAGCCGCGGCGGCCGCGATTATCATAGCGGCCCTGCCGATATTTCTGTTGCCGGATCGTCGGCCTCCTCAGCCGGTCGGCGAATTCGTGGCGGTAGTAAAACTGGCCCAACCTCAAACCATGTTCGCCCAGACGATGATCAAGAATATCGGCGATATTATCCCGCCGGAACCTGCCCTGGCAGAAGGCATTCTCTCGACGGAAGAATCCGACGTCGGAGTCGTCTGGTCGTCGCCGGCCCAGCCGGACAGGTCCGAGCAGCGGCGTACAACCCAGATTTTCGGTATTTTTGATATATTTATGGACGGGAGTCCCTGATATGAAAATCTCCTGGCGTATGCAATTGTTACTAATAGTGGTGGTTTTTGTGCCGGCGACAGGCAGGTCCCTATGCCGGGCCCAGCAGCTTACCGCCGTACTGATAGAAAAGGCCCTCGATGATCCCGCCAAGATCAACTTTCGCGACATCAGTCTGGAAGACGTCGTGGAAAATTTGAGTAAAACCCTGGGCATTCCCATTGAGGTGGATCAAACCGCGCTGGCGCAATTGCCCTATGGTCAATTAACCATGCTGGCCTCCGTGCAGCTTCAGGGGATGTCGTGGCGTGACGCCCTGCGGGAACTGCTAAAGCCTCTGGCGCTGACTTTTCAGCCCGGCGTCGATCGCATCTATATCCTCGGCACCAACGAACTCATGCGTCAGCCGCGCCGCCTTAATATTAACGAGCTTGACGCCATTGTCCGCCTGCAGAACACCAATTTAAACCACAGCGAGAAAAATCTTCTCCGGCAGATATACCAACTCACGCGTATAGATTTCAAGCTCATCGAGTTGGACCGTCATCGCGACAACGCCGACCAGGACACCGTCGATAAAATCCTGTCCTCCTTTCCCCAACCGGCGAGCAAGGTGCTTGATCTTTATAGTCGCAGGGTATTGCCGCAAGAATACAACCTTGATGAACCCGGCACCTGGTACGTACGCGCCGACATGCAAAGCGGCCGCGCCGAATTCTTCGAGATAATCGTCCTGCCGGCGCGACAATTGAATCTCAAGAAGCTGGAGCGCCGCATTAATATTTCCTTTAAGAATCAGCCCGTTCAGGCTATCTTGCAGCAGATGGCTTATCTGGGGGCCATTGACATTCGTTTTGAGCCGGGCTGTTTCGGTTTGCTCGATGAGAACCAGCGCAACAATTTCACTCTGAACATGCGCAGCGCCACTATTAATGATGCTCTGGAGCACCTGTCCGGTTCGACGGGCCTGGCTTATGAGGTTCGCCATGACAGCGTTTATATTTTAGCGGGCAAAGCTCTGCTGCAGCAGGTCGCCGAACAGCGCCGAGAGACCGCCCAGGGTGCCAATCCTCTGGCCTGTGTGATCATTGTCAAAGTGCCGGGCACCGGCTTTGAGACGATGATTTTTGTGCGGGAAGAAGAATTGCGAAAAGCCGGCGTGTTGGAAAAGTACCGGCAGTTCCAGCAGAAAAGCATCTCAGAATTTATTCGCTCCCTGCGCGACAACAAATCTGTCAGCCTCGACATAAAAAGGTGACCTCCCCCGGTCCTCTCTTTTCATCTGCCGCCGCGAAACGCCATGTTTTGCGTTTTTTTCCTAACCCGATCTATTGCATGTGGGTCTCCAATACATCGTTGCAATCCCTGCCGTTGTTCTCTATAATCTCTGGGGATAGAGGCGAGATCTATACAAAAAAGAAGATACTGATCAGCGACCGGAGGGTTGTGGTGGCCGTAGATGAGTTGGAGTGAATCGCAGAACGAGATTCGGCAGCGGCAGTTGATGGTGCAGCAACAACTGCGGGGCCGGGGCATATCCGATGAAAAAGTGCTGAGGATAATGGGGCGTTT
>Ga0111186_1045_pt1 | contig 22880 bp, 14 predicted proteins | sample DeeMarSWOR324_28_FD_80243 | JGI IMG/M metagenome (GOLD analysis project Ga0111186, IMG submission 80243) | Phycisphaerae bacterium SM23_30 | reverse complement strand
GTGACGATTTCGAGGACATCGCCGTTTTTTAACAGGGTTTGTTCATGCCGGTTTTTGGGGCAGATAATGCGGTTTATCTCCAGGGCCAGGGGTCCTTTCAGGTTCAGCATACGGAGGAGCTGCCGGGCGGTAGTGCCATTTGAGATTTCTCTTTTATTGCCGTTTATAGTAATTTGCATGGTAAGAATCATTGTAAAACTTAAATAGAACCAGAAAATTATAAGTGATTTTTAAGGCGCAGGTCAAGGCAAGGGTGAGGATCAATAAAATAATTCGTAGAATTGCAGAAAGGGGCACGGTCCAGACGTCGGGGGCACGGTTAGAACGGTGCTTTCGGGGGATATGGGCCGACTTGACGTCGGGGGCGGGTTTAATGGAGATGTTTTGGGCGGGAAAAAGGAAAATTATCCGGCGGCAACCTTTCAAAGGGCGGTATCGGGGATAATGAAAGATTTTGTTATGTTATTGCCGAAACAATAGTTACGGTGATATTTATCGAGGGAAAGGCGATAAATTTATCAGCCAATTTCTCTGGTGCGAAACAGGGCGACGGCGAACAATAAGCAGGCCCCGACGTAGAGAAATGCGTAAAGGGCGATATGAGCGATATAGATAGAAGGAACCCGGGCCTGTTCGTAAATAGCGTTAGTTACCTCGAAGAAGCTGAGGCAGGGAATAATAGTCAAGGGGATCCAGGCCAGGTAATCCATGAGATGGTCGGGATTTCGGGCAGTGGGACCGAGCCATTGTTCGAGCATTATGCCCAGGACGAAGATGATCACGCAGATGAAAAGACTCATAGTCATGCCCAAGCGGGTGGCCGCGACGACCGCGATGGCGGTGAGTATTAATACGGCGATAATAATCAGGATAATGGGAGGCAGAAGATCCCAGGCCAGGTTGTTTTTAGAGGGATCATAATTCCATTTGGGGTCAATGAAGGCCATGATTGCCATAACGAAGGTGGCCAGGGCGGCGCCCATAAGAACGGCAAAGGAACTGAAGCGCCAGCGATAAAAGTAGTTACCGGCCAGGCCGAGGATTAAGGTCAAGGCGGCCGATCCCAGCCCCAGGATGATGACCACCAGGTCGTGCTTTTCGGCGGCCCTTTGGAGGATACCATGGCGGACGACCATGAGCAGGACCAGCGAGAGGATATACTGGGCGAGCAGGAGGGCCCCGGCAACACCGATGAACTTGGCCACGATATAGAGGGCACGACTGACTGTTTTGGAGATAACCGTTAAAGTGGTTTTGTTTTCAATTTCTTCCGAGACGACGGCGGCGGCGGCAAAGACGCCCAGGAGCAGGCCGGCCACCAGCAAGGTGGACAGCCCAATATCCTTGAGAAGGAGGTTGTCGTCTTCGAGGGTGAACATGATCAGGGAGGGGGAGATAATTAACAAGATGACGGCGGCGGCGATAACCACGCCATAAACGGGCTGCCGCAGGGTATCGATGAAGGTGTTGGTAACAATAGCAAAGAAGCTTTTAGGCATAATAAATTTTTTCTCCGCAAGCCAATACGTACGAACCGGCGGGCCGGTTCGTCGAAGTGTTAATGTGATAATCGACCGAGAATATTAAACGGGGTAAAAAAATGAAATTATCCGCACGCCGGGCCGAATTATTGTCGCTGGCGGCATTACTGCTGCAGGCGTTATTTTTTCTGCTGACGCTATTTATATCCTACCGGACGGGTTCGCCGGCGGTGCGGGTGGAGGCGTGGCACTTTCTGGGGGGTACGGGGATCTGGCTGATTCTTTTACTGCAGTTTCACCAGCGGCGGATGGCCGAGGAAGAGCGTCTGGACGCCGAGCAATACCGGCGTCTGCACCGGGAGGGTAAGGACACATCGGTTTTTGAAGGCAAGATGATCGAGGAGGAGCTTCACGTGGCGGGGCGGCGTCTGGTGTGGCTGGAGAAGTATCTGCTGGCGGTTTTTGGGGTATTTATTTCGGTATATCATTTAGCGATGGGAATTTGGCTTTATATTGGGCTGACCCCGACAGACGCCGAAGCCGCCGGGCAGGCAGCCGGTCGGGCGTCGGAATTGGCCCCGGGGGAGGTTTTATTGAGCGCGGCGGCCTTTCTGGTGGGCATGGCGCTGGTGAGTTTTCTGATCTCACGTTATGCGGTAGGGATGAGCCAGCGGGCGGAATGGCGTCCTTTGCGGGCGGGAGGCAGTTATTTGTTGAGCAACGTCCTGGCGTGTTTGTCGCTGGCGGTTATTCTGGGATTTGCCAAATTCGGTTATCGTCTTCCGGAGCAGGTGACGGCCTACGTACTGGTGGCCCTGATGGCGGTGATCGGTCTTGAGATAATCTTAAGTTTGCTGCTGGACGCGTTTCGCCCCCGGATCAAGGGTCAATATCGCCGGGCGGCGTACGAATCCCGGTTGTTGGGATTATTCAGCGAGCCGGGCGGGATACTCCGGACGGCGGCCCATGCGATTGATTATCAGTTTGGATTTAAGGTTTCGGAGACGTGGTTTTACAAGCTGATCGAGCGGGCGGTGGTGCCGCTGCTGTTGGCGATGGCGTTTTCGTTATATATGCTCAGCAGTCTGTCGGTGGTGCCGCCGGGGAGCGTAGGGGTGCTGGAGCGTTGGGGCCGGCCGTTGAACGTGGATTCCCCTTACCAAAGCGGGCTGCATTTGAAATTTCCCTGGCCCATCGACACGATACGGAAGTTTCCCGTCGATAAGGTGCATATCATCGAGGTGGGATTTGAGAGGTTTGATCCCAAGCTGGACGACAGAGGCCGTCCGATCCCGGACAAGACCCCCATTCTCTGGACCAAGGAGCACTGGAAAGATGAATATCCCTTTATGGTGGCGGTGTCGGAGGACGAGGGCGCAACCGGCCTGGAATTTGCCTTGGGGGAGCAGCAGCCGGCATTGGCGACGGAGATAGCGGCGTTACCGGAGGAGCAGGAGGCTACCGCAAAAAGCGAATTTGAATATGAGAATTTCGACATACTGGTCGTGGCGCTGGTGATGCACTATCGGATTAAAGACGTGGCGCAATACGGCTACGGAAGGGATTACTGCTACCAGGACCCTCATGAGCTATTACAATCCATTTGTGATCGTCAGGTAGTGCATTATGCGGCCCACAGCGACATTGACAAACTTTTGGGTCCCGGTCGTTACGAGACGACGCAGGCCTTGTGGGGAAAGATCCAGGCGGAAGCGGACCAACGCCGGATGGGGGTGGAAATAGTCTTTGTAGGTCTGGAGTCGGTGCACCCGCCCATCAAGGGGCCTTACGGCAGTGATAAGGGGGTAGCCGAGGCGTTTGAGGATGTGATCGGGGCTCACCAGGAACGCCAGGCGCTGGTGCTGATGGCCCAGGGAGAGGCGCAGGAGAAGTTGGCCCGGGCCGAGGGTGAAAGCAATATTCTTCTCTCACAGGCGAGGGCTTACGCGTTTGAACGGCCCACCGTCGAGAAGGCGCGGGCGGAACGTTTCACCCAACAGTTGTTGGCCTTTTCTAAAGGCCAACAGGTATATCTGCTGCGGGAGTTTCTATCGGTTTTGGATAATAACGTGCCGAAGATGCGCAAGTACATGATCGTCTCGGACAAGGTGGGGCATCTGGTGTTAGAGATCGATCTGGAAGAGAGATTAGAACCGGATCTTTTTAGTGATATATTGTACCGGGCCGAGACCGGCGATAAGACGGGCCCGGAGGCCATCCGGAACAGGAGACCATAAGGTGAAGAAACATATCGGAGTTATAGTATTGGCGTCGGTGATCGTTATGATCCTGGGATTGTATATGATCTGCTTTACGGTGCGTTTTAACCACAGCGCCCTGGTGCTGCGCTTCGGCAAGATCAAGCGGCAGGTCGATGCAGCGGGTCTGGAATGGAAATGGCCCTGGGATAATGCGGTGATGTTTGATCGGCGGATTCGGACCTACCATCGCCAGATCGAAGAGACCCAGACCTACGACAAACAGCCGATCGTGGTGACCGTCTTTGTCAACTGGCGGGTGGATAAAGACGAGGTGGAGACCTACTTTAACAGTTTTTATGACAAGGGCGGGGCCGACCCTGAAAACCTGACGTTCGCGGCCGAAAAAATGATCGACGGCTGGATAGCGGACGCCAAGAACATTATCTCGGAATACAACCTGAGCGAACTGGTGACCCTGGATGAGGACAAGTTTAAGCTGGAGGATCTGGAGAGAGGGCCGCAGTCCAGTATGCTCCTGCGCCTGCGGGAGAAGGCCCGGGCCGGCGAGGGTTACGGGATCGAGATCGTCAATGTGGGGATCAGCATGCTGGGGGTGCCGGAGCGGGTGACGGAAAAGGTATTCGCCCGCATGATCAGCGATCGGGACAAGGAAAGCCGAACCCTGATCGCCCAGGGCGAAAGCGACGCGGTGAGCATCAAAGGGGCCGCCGATGGCGAAGCGGATCAGATTCGGGCCGAGGCCCAGGCGCAGGCGGAGAATATACGCGCCCAGGGCGACGCCCAGGCGGCGGATTACTATGAGATGTTTTCGGTGAATCCGGAATTCGCCAATTTTCTGCGTAAGCTGCAGACCCTGACCAAGACGCTCAATGAGCGAACGACGTTGATACTCGACAGCGACAGTCCGGCCTACCAGCTTTTTAAGGCGGGGCCGCCGCAAATCGTCATCGGCGACCAGCAGGCAAAGAGCAAGGCCGGGGACGGCGCCGTCAAGAAGGATAAGGATTAAGCAAAAGCCCATTTTGCCAAGGTCCCGTTCTAAGGAAAAACAGATATGAGTGAATCCGAGAATAAACCGGAAGAAGGGCAAAAAGTTCCGGCCCGACCGGCAGCGTCCGCGCCGATGTCTCCCGTCGCGCCGCCGACGGAAGAGGAGCTGGATCCGGCCGGTAAGGCCCTGGCGGATGCCCTGCGGATAAGCTTTGGCGTGTTAAAGATAGTGATGCTGGCGGTTCTGGGTCTTTTTATCTGGAGCGGCGTTTACAAGGTGGAGGCCAACGAAGAGGCGATTGAGCTGCGCTTCGGCAGGGTTAAAGGAGTGGGCGAGGAGGCGATTGTGGAGACGGGGCTGCACTGGAAGTGGCCGGCGCCTGTCGAGGAAGTCATCAAGGTGCCCGCCAAACTGGAGCGGATGCTGAATATCAACTCCTTCTGGCATAACAAGGAGAAAGACGATCTCCAGATGCTTTCGACGTTTCGCATTGGCGTGGACGGTTACAACGTGACCGCCTCGACCAGCGCCGCCGGAGCCTTGCCGGCGCCGGCGGTTCCCGGAGGGGAGGCGTTGTTACCTGCCGCCGGTCAGGCGGTTACGGATTACAATCTGATGCACACCAACTGGCGGCTGCGTTATACTATCGGTGATCCGATTAAGTTTGTGGAGCGGCTCTGGGACGGCACGGCAGGGACGCCGGGGCGGCGGGACGGCTGGGCCGGGGTGGACGATTTTTTGCAGAGTATTGTTTCCGACGCGGTGGTGGTGACCAGCGCCAACTGGGACATAGAGCGGATATTATGGTACGACATCCCGGGTTATAAACACGCGGTTTTGACGCGGGTGAAGGAGCGGATAAAACAACTGGACGTGGGAGTGGAGATCAAGGATCTGGAATTGCTTGATAAGGCGCCGCCGCGGCAGGTCAATGATGCTTTTGAGCTGGTGACCCAGGCGCGTCTGGCGAAATCGGAGCTGGAGAATCAGGCCCGGGGGGAAGCCAACGTAACGATAAGCAGGGCACAGGCGGAGGCGAATAATATCAAGGACAAGGCCCGCGCTTATCGAAAGATGGTGGTGGCGTCGGCGCAGGCGGATTCTGATTATTTTTCGAAGGTTTTGAGCGGGATCGAGGAGACGGTCATCCGCGAGGTGCCGGAAGGCACGGCCGATTACGAACTGAAGCGGCAGGCAAAATATAATGAGCTGATGGAGATTTATGTAGATCAGTTGTACCAGGAGATGCTGCGGGCCGTTATCGATAAGGCGGAACTGGTATATGTGGCGGATCCGGCGGAGGAAATGCGTATTTACGTGAATCGGGACACCAAGCTAAAGCCGCCGGGCCAGGCGGACCAGGGCAAGGATTCGAAAAAGGAAATAGACAGCCTCCTGCGCCTGAGAGGCATCCGCGCGCCTTAGGCGGGGGTTGTTTTGAGGCGGCCGGGAGTGAAGACTTAAGAGCAACAGATGTAATTATAGATTAGGATACGATAAATATGGGAGTACACGGTTATCATCATTTATCGGAAGGCGATCTGGCCGGCAGCGCCGAGCAGACGCGGGCCCGCACGGTTCGGGTGAGCCTGAGCCTGTTGGGCACCCTGTTAGGCGGGTCTCTTTTGATTGTCAGCATCATAGCCGAATACGTTTTTGACACCGGCGATCAGGGGGATTTAATGGCCATGGCGGCGGCGGTGCTGCTGGCGGCGCCGATTATCTGGCATGCCGGGCAGAGTCTTTTGACCGGTCACAGTCATATGGACGAGTTGGTGGCCCTGGCGATCGTGGCGTCGTTTGCGATAGGCGAATATCGCACCTCGGGGGCGGTGGCCTTTTTCATGCTGCTGGCGGAGTTGATCGAGGCGCGGACGGCGTTAGGGGCGCGGGCCTCGATCGAATCGCTGATTCGCATCACCCCCACCAAGGCCTGTCTGCTGGCCCCGGACGGCAGCGAGACGGAGACGGAAGCGGCCCATCTGCAGCCGGGCCAGGTGGTGCGGGTGCGACCGGGGGATAATATTCCCGCCGACGGCCAGGTGGTCCAGGGTGAATCCACGGTCAACCAGGCGACGATCACCGGGGAATCAATGCCGGCGGATAAGGCGGCGGGGGCTCAGGTCTTCGCGGGCACCAGTAACCTGACGGGGGTGCTGGATATCGAGGTGGCCTCTGCGGGGCGCGACACCACGCTGGGCAAGGTGCAATCGCTGATCATGCAGGCCGAGAGCACCAAGATACCGATTATGCGGATCATCGACAAATACGTGCACTGGTACACGCCGACCATATTGATGATTGCGGCGATAATATTTTATTTTACCGAGATCGAGCGGGCCATTGCGGTGCTGATTATCGCGTGCCCCTGTGCGTTGATACTGGCGACGCCGACGGCGATGGTGGCGGCGTTGAGCTGCGCGGCGCGGCTGGGGATTTTGATCAAGAACGTGGCGAACCTGGAGACGGCGGGCAAGCTGACGAGCATCATATTTGACAAGACCGGCACCTTAACCACGGGTCAGCTGGCGGTGACCAAGCTGACGCCGGTGGCGGGGGTGGATGCGGCGGAGATGCTGGCCGATGCCGCCGGGGCCGAGCAGTTCAGCAAACATCCGACCGCTCAGGCATTGGTGGAGGTGGCGCGTAAGGCGAAACTGAGCCTGGCCCAGCCGGAGGATTTTGAGGAGGTTTCCGGACGCGGGGTGCGGGCCGCGATCAAAGGCAAACAGATCATGGTGGGCCGGGAAAGCTGGCTCAGAGAACTAGGGGTGGACATGTCGCCGATGGAAGATGTCAAGATGAGGCCTCCGGAGGGGGTGAGTCTCTTGTACGTGGCCCGTCAGGGCCGCTGCATCGGGTGGGTGGGTATGGAGGACCGCACGCGGGAGGAGGCGCGGGAGGCGGTGGAAGATTTATCCATTTTGGGGATCAAGCGTTTGATTATGGTCACGGGCGATCGTTTGGCGGTGGCCCGGCGGGTGGCGGGGGAGATGGGCTGCGGGGAGGTGAAGGCGGAATGTCTGCCGCAGGAGAAACTGAAATTGGTGCGTGAGCTTCAGCGGGAAGGTCATCAGGTGGCGGTGGTGGGCGACGGGGTGAACGACGCCCCGGCGTTGGCGGCGGGCGATCTGGGGGTGGCGATGGGGGCGGCGGGCAGCGACGTGGCCATCAACAGCGCATCGATTGCCTTGATGAACAACGACCTGAAACGGCTGTCTTTTTTGATGCGCTTGTCGCGGGGGACCAGAAGGGTGGTGATGCAGAACCTCGGTTTTGGGGTGACGTTTATCATTATGGGGATAATTTTCTCCGGCAAGGGCTGGCTCACCCCGGTAGTAGCGGTCATGCTGCACGTGGTGGGTTCGCTGATAATCGTTTTTAACAGCGCCCGGCTGGTGCGGTTCGGCGAGGAGCTGGAGATGCAGCCGGCGGTTTTGGAGGGCGGTTTTGGGGAAGGTGAATTTGAGACGATGGCGGTGGCGCCCGCCGGGGCGTGACGATAGTGACAGAGCATGGCGAAGATACAGAAAAACCTGGCCGTCCAGACAGTGGGTCTGACCAAGATATTTCGGGATTTTTGGGGTCATAAAAAGGTGATCGCGGTGGACGATCTGGATCTGGAGATTCCCCGGCGTCAGGTATATGGTTTGTTGGGACCCAACGGCTCGGGCAAGAGCACGACGATCAAGATGCTGCTGGGGTTATTGTTTCCGAGCCGGGGCCGGTCGTGGGTATTGGGACGTCTGCCGGGCGACGTCAAGGCCAATTCCCGGATAGGTTATTTGCCGGAGGAGTCTAATTTGTATCCCTATCTGAGCGCGCGGGAGACGCTGGATTTTTACGGTCGATTGTTCGGGCTGAGCGGTCAGGAGCGTCGCCGGCGTACCGACAGTCTGCTGGAGATGGTGGGATTAAGCGGGGTGGGTCGGCGGCCGATGGGCGAGTTTTCCAAGGGGATGGCGCGGCGGCTGGGGTTGGCGCAGGCCTTGATAAACGATCCGGATTTGTTGATTCTGGACGAGCCGACGTCGGGTCTCGATCCGATCGGGACGCGTCAGATAAAGGATTTAATATTGCAACTGGGCCGGCGGGGCAAGACGGTGCTATTGTGCAGTCATCTGCTGGCCGACGTGGAGGACGTGTGTGATCGGATCGGGATTCTTTACGGGGGCAAGATGCAGGCCGAAGGGGCGGTAGATCAATTACTGGCCCGTCAGGAGATGACGCAGATTCGTTTTGGCCGACTCTCCGGCGAGACCCTGGAAAAGATAAAGGAGATCATTCGCCAAGAAGATCAACAGGGTTCCGTGGAGGTGCAGACGCCGCGGGACCGTCTGGAGGATTATTTTCTGCGGATCGTGTCCGAGGCGCGGGCGGCCGAAACGGAGACCTCCGGGGCCATCATAGGTACGGGGGTGAGTGAATTTCTCAGCGTGGTGGATAAAGAGCCGGATGAGACCGAGGCGGTCATCGAACAATTGGTCCTGGGGCAGGAGCCGAAAACGTCTCCGGGGGGAGCGGCAGGGGCCGCAGCAGGCACCGAGAAGGTTGAACCGGTGGAAATAGGTCCCAGCGAAGAGGATTTAGCCCGTCGGGGGGTGCTCGATTCCCTGGTGGAGGCCTCCGCCGAGGCGCCGCCGTCGGGGTTTTCGGAATCCCGAGAGGCGCAAAGCCTTACCGTGCCGGTTGACGAGGGCGGTGATGAACCTGAAGACATGGATCGTTCCTTGATTGAGGAGCTGACCGCCGGACGGGGCGGCAATCCCAAAGATCAAGCCACGGAGGAGGCCGCCGGTACGGATCAGGAAGCGACCGAGCAGGAGGACAAGGATAATTAGGGCACCCAAAGAAATAAAAGCACCTACAAGCTTTGCTTGAGGTTGTCAGGCAATAAAGGACAGCGATGAGTCAGATATGGGCGTTAGCGCGAAATTTGGTGGTCGAGGTGCTGCGGATGAGGCCGCTGATGGTGTTTGTAGTCTTTTTGTATTTCGGTTATACCTTCGGCTTTGGGTACTGGCTGCACCTGGGGAGCGGGACGGCCGAAGAGAAGATCCAGACCTTTTTGAGCTATAGCTTGAGCACCACCGGTCATTTTTTGGCGTTTTTAACCATCTTCGTATCCATCGCCACGATCACCCGGGACATCAAGCACAAACAACTATTTACGGTGGCCACCAAGCCGGTGAGCCGGGGAGGGTACTTAGGGGGGAAATTTCTGGGGATGGGCCTGTTAAACCTGCTTTTGCTGCTGGCGGCGGGGGGTACGATCTATGGACTGGTTAAGCTGGGGGCCCGCCTCGAGCCGGGTAGAGATCCGGATCCGGAGTACTCGCGGGCCCGTTTGGATCATCTGATTCTGGTGGCCCGTCAGGGCGTACATCCCAGCATAGTCGGGGTGCCGGAGGAACAGATCGCCCGTCAGGCGCAGCAGGAAGCCGAGAAGAATCTCGAGGAATTCGTCGATCAGTACTATATCACCGATCCGGCGGTCAAAGCCAGCCGTCTGGATTTTGAGATTGATGAATCGACTAAAAAAGTCAAATTGCGTTATCGTTCCATTCCGCCGGGCAGCCATATCACCTGGCATTTTGCCGGCGTCAAGCCCCGCCGGCGTGAAAACGGCCTGGTATTCATTCGCTACAAGCAGGAGGTTACCCTCAATCCGGCGGATCTAGCCGTCACCGGTCAGTGGTGGTACGGTCCGGGCGAGGATGTTTTCTACACGGGCAAGCATCTTCAGACGCGCGACAGCATCCGCACCCCCCACGAGTTTCCCATAGAGGCCGAGTCCGTTTCCGAAACGGGGGATCTCTACCTGACCTATCGCAATCCTCAGATAAACAATCCCACCACCGTTATCTTTCCCCTGCCGGGCAAGAGGGCGCCTCATTTGTTTGAGAAGGAGATCGGGATCGAGGCCCTTTACGTGGCGGGCGGATTTACGGGGAATTTTCTGCGGGCGCTGCTATTAATATACCTTCGTTTATTGTTTTTATCGGCGCTGGGGATAACCCTGGGGGCGTGGCTGAGTTTTCCGGTGGCGGTGCTGACGGGGCTGGTGATCTTCACCATTGGATTGTGCAGCAATTTTATTTTGTCTTCGATCCGTTTTGAGTTTGGGGCCAAATGGTTTAACTTCAGCAATCTCGCCATGTTTTTTTTCCCCCGATTTGCCGCCTACGATCCGATACCCCAGATCGAGAAGGGCCGCCTGGTCAGCTATCAGGTGCTGGGCAGTTGTTTGTTGATATTGATATTGATTAAAGGGGGGATAGTCGGTTTTGCGGGATATTTGATATTCAAGTTCCGGGAATTGGCCCGGGTGATAGTATGAGCGTTAAGCGCGGTCGTTGAGCATCGGTATGCAAAGGAAGCGCGGCACAAGCTTACTTTTAATTTTTCTGGGTCTGGCGCTGCTGGCCGGCGCCGCGGCCCGTCTGGGGGCGATCAAGCAACTGCGCCGGGAATACGATTTTGATCCTGCCGACGCTGTTACCGATCAGCAGACCGCATCCCAGCTGCAAATACCGACGCTGGCGCTTTTCACCTTTCGCAGTCTGGCGATAGATTACCTGTGGATCCGGGCCGACACGCTGAAAAACGAAGGCCAGTACTTCGACGCGATGCATCTGGCGCGACTGATCTGCGCCCTGCAGCCGAATCTGCCGACGGTGTGGGATTTTCAGGGCTGGAACATGGCGTATAATATATCGGTGGCGATGCCCAATCCGCCGGAGCGCTGGCACTGGATCGAGGCGGGTTTTAAGCTGCTGCGCGACGAGGGATTGAAGGCGCTGCCCCGCAGTCCCGATTTATATCTGTCGCTGGGTCAGATATTTTCCGATAAGATCGGCTCTAACGTGGACGATTTTCATAGGGACTATAAAAAGCGGCTGGCCTACGCTATGATGGAGCTTTTGGGGGCGGGGTTGGTTACCAACGAGGAGCTATCGGCCATGGCCCAGATGCCGCGGAAGTGGCGTCAGCTAAAAGACGATCCGAATATTGTCGAACTCGCCGAGCGGATCATCGCCGTCGAACCAAAGTTTAATGATGACCAGCAAATGATGGAGGGGCTGCTTCGCTTGCCCTCATTTCCGACCGAGTACGATCCTAAAGTTCATCAGCTTCTGGAGGATAACCGGAATAACTACGCCCTGAGGCGCTTGCAGCGGTTTATCCGGACGAGCCGCCTGCGCGAGGTCTGGAAGATGGAGCCGGAATTGATGCTCGAGATCAACGCCAAATACGGCCCCGCCGACCCCGAACAGGAAGGTCGAAGGCTCAGTCTGGATTGGCGTTTGCCCTATTGTCACGCCATTTACTGGGCGGCAAGGGGGCTGGAGTACACCACCGACACGGGATTGACCTGGGTGGGTCTGCGGAGGCTGCTTTATCAAAATCTACAGAACATGTTTTATTTTGGCAACCTGCAGATTCTCAATCCCGTGCGTCCGCAGGAGGCCACCTTCGGTGCGGCGGGTCAGGAGATTTTCAGTCAACAGGCCCGGATGGAGGTGGAGCTTTACAACGGTCAGGACATGCGGATGTTTCCGGCGGCCTTTCAGGCCATGATGGATACGATTGAGGAGCGTTACAAGGACAATCCGGACAAAGAACTTATGGGACCGGACGACGCGGCGGCTTATCTGACCTGGAGTCTGATTGTGGACACCTACCTGGGGGGGCATGAGAAATTGTCCCGCAGCGCCTACTCGGATTTGCAGCGTCTTTTTCCGGAGAACGAAGATTATAAGATATCCCTGGAGGAGTTTGTGGCCGAACGCTTGAAAGATGAACTTTCCGGTCTGACGCCGAAGGTCGCCGGCCAGTACATTGAATCCATGCTGAGTCAATCTTTTCTGCGGTGGGCCATCCGGGACGATGACACCTCCGCGGCCTACGAAAATAAGGCCCGGCGGATCCATCAGCAACAGGAAGATCGACTACGCGAGATCAACGCCGAGGTGGACCGCCAGATGCTGCCGACGTATCCCGATATGAAGGTGCTGTCTTTGAAGGGCGCATTTCTTAATCCCCTGGTTGAAAACGCGGTCAAAAGACTGCTCTGGGGCCGACTGGAACAGGAACAACCCCAGCTGCTGGAACGCCTTAAGGCGGAATTAGAAAAAGAGCAATTAAAAATCATATTATGAAGTCCGCACCGGTAAAAAAGGAGAAGACCTTCGTTTCAAAGGCGGCGGGCGGGGTCAGGGATTTAACTTATCCGAGCCGGAAAAGGGCTATTCGCCTTAGTCCGCGGGCCCAGATACGTCCTGTGGAGCCCGGCGAGGCGGATCAGGCCCTGGCATTGCTGCTGGCGGATCGGGGGGAGGAGGGCCCGGAGATGGGCGGTAAGACCGCCGCCTTTCGAGAATTGGCCCGTCAAGAACAATATAACCTGAATAGACAGATGGTGGGGCTTTATGAGGGTCAAATGCGACACGCCTGCCTGTTCGTGCCCCAGGCGGGGGGGACGGCGTTTGTTTTTCTTTCCCGGCCCGCCCAGACGGAGGCGACGGACGCGGAACTATGGGATTTAGCGGTTCAGACGCTGCGTCAGTTATGCCGGTGGGCCTTTGTGGAAGGGAGTAATCTGCTGCAGGTTTTGCTGGAACCGGCCGATTTTGTGCGGGGCGAGCTGTGTTTGGCCGGGGGTTTCCAGCGTTTGACGGATTTGATATACATGTTCGGCACGGGCAATGAATTGCCCCCGCCTCGTCATATGGGAAGCGGATTGAGTTGGCTGAGCTATGATCGATCCCACCACGATCTGTTTAAGCAGGTCATTAAACAAACCTATCGCCACAGCCTGGACTGTCCGGAACTGGAAGAGCTGCGCGAGATAGAAGACGTTATCCGCTCTCATCAGGCGGCGGGCGAGTTTGACGGGCGTTACTGGAAAGTGCTCTTTGACAGGGATCAACCCGTGGGCGTGCTGCTTTTAGTCCCCTTGCGGACGCCGGAGGCGATGGAGCTGACCTACATGGGCCTGTGCCCCGAGGCCCGGGGGCGGGGTCTGGGAGGGTTTATGCTGCGGGAGGCTTTGGCCGGGGCGCATCAATGTCAAAATCGGATATTGACCCTGGCCGTTGATTGCCGCAACCGGACGGCTTATCATCTTTATAGCAAGTTTGGTTTTAAGACGGTGCTGCGCCGCACGGTAATGATCCAGTCTTTACGTCGATGAATTAGCATTTCGATTCCACAGGTTACTAACATCGGCACTTACGTGGTGCAAAGATTGTGCATAGCTTTTTTTTTTAATTCATAACTGCTTATCACTTCTTTAGCTGATGAATGTGGAAAAGAAATTTTATTATTTATCATTGCATCGACTCTCACAAATCATAACATTAACACCAGCAAAAACGAAGCGAGCAGAGGCTTCCAATTTTTACTGTAATCCTTTCTGCGGTGTTTGTAATTTATGACCGGACTTCGGAAAAATTGAGGTTAGGCATATTTTATTTAAATTATTTAAGAAAATCGTTCGGGAGATTTTCTTGCATAATTTTTTAACCGGCTGTCGGGCCATAATTTACTGTGGGAAAAGAAATAATTAAAAAGATATTTTTTTCTTTCTTCGGTATGCCTGACCTCTATTTTGTAAAACTTGAGTTATGATTCAAAACAACCGGCGCACCAGTGCACCAAAGTAGGGAGAATGGCCGTGAGGAGTACGAATGCGGAGCTGATCGATAAGATCAACGAGGTTCTGGCCCAAAAAGTGGGCCAGCAGCGTTACAAGATCTGGTTCAAGAATTCCACGCGTTTGATGGTGGAGGACAACTACGTCAAGGTGGGCGTACCGAATTTATTTATCGGGGGTTGGATCGAGAATCATTTTTCGGATCAGATCGGGTCGGCCGTTACCGAGGTGACGCAACGGCCGGTGAAGATCATATTCACGATTGATCCGGAGTTGTTCGGCAGTCAGCGTCGTCGGCAACTGGATTCGCAGGCGGAGTTTTTGGCCAAGACCGCCGATCCCAACGGACGTCGGCGTCAGAATTTCCCGGCGGGTCGGGAAACCCGGTTGAGGTTGAAACTGCAAAATTTTGTGGTGGGATCATCCAACCAGTTGGCCTACAGCGCCGCCCAGACGGTGGTTGCCGAGCCGCGGACGCATTTTAATCCGCTTTTCATCCACGGCGGCTGCGGTCTGGGCAAGACCCATCTGCTGCAGGGGATCTGCAATGCCGTGATCCAGAAGCGGCCCGAGACCAGATGTGTCTATGCCTCGGGCGAAGAGTTCACCAATCAGTTCGTACTGGCCCTCAAGATGGGCAAGCTGGATGCCTTTCGGCAGCGTTTTCGCCATACGGATTTGCTGGTGCTCGACGACGTGCACTTTTTAGCGGGCAAGAAGGCCACGCAAGAGGAGTTTCTGCACACTTTCAACGCCATCGACACCGCCAGCAAACAGGTGGTGATGGCCTCCGACGCCCATCCCAAGATGATTGGTCAACTGTCCGACTCTTTGGTGAGCCGCTTTATCTCCGGGATGGTGGTCAAGATTGATCCGCCGGAGTTCGAGACCCGCTGTGCGATATTACGGCAGCGGGCCGGCGAAATGCAGAAGAACGTCCCTGCCGACGTAATTGAATACATCGCCGATCACCTCCGCGCCAACGTGCGGGAGCTGGAAGGGGCCCTTTTGAAGGTGGTCGCTTACGCCTCGTTGAGCCGCAGCGGGATCGATCTGGAGATGGCCCGCGAGGCCCTGGAGGATCACATCGCCCGCACCGATCCCATTGTGCACCTTTCGGATATAGAGGCGGCGGTGAGCACCTTCTTCGGGATAACGCCGGCCGACGTGCACTCGTCCAAGAAGACCCGCACCATCAGTCTGGCGCGATCGGTGGCCATGTACCTGGCCCGCAAGCATACCTCCATGTCGTTCCCGGAGATCGGCCGCTTCATGGGCAATAAAAACCACGCTACCGTCATTTTGGCCTGCCGCAAGATTAAACACCTGCTGGAAGACAAGGAAACGCCGGTAGTGTGGGAGACACCGGTGGGCAGACGCGAAATGGACATCAACCTGGTCCTGGGAAAACTGGAATCTTCCATCAACCGCTAGCCGCGGACAATATACCCTTTGTCGATTTGTCCGTGTTTTATCCTTTCTTGACGCCGGCGAGGTTTGATGATATAAGTTCAGTCTATGTCTGAGCTTATTATCAGCATCAGCGGCGTGCGCGGCATTATCGGAGACAACCTCGGCCCGAGGGAGGGGGCCGAGTTTGGGCTGGCCTACGGCAGTTTTTTGGGGCAGTTAAATCAGGATCAGACGCCTTCGAAAGTATGTATAGGCCGCGACGGGCGACCGTCGGGGCAGATGTTGTCGGCGGCTATGAGTTCCGGCTTGATGGCCGCCGGCTGCGAGACCATCGACCTGGGGATCGTAACTACGCCCGGAACGGCTTTAATGACCCGGTTTCTGTCCTGCCGGGGCGGGGTGGTTATTACCGCATCACATAATCCGGTGGAATATAACGGGATTAAGTTTTTACGCCATGACGGTATCGCCTACCCGGAAGATCAGGTTAAGCAGATTCATCAGCGCTATTATGCTAAGGATTTTGTCACGCAACGGGCTCAGGGGGTTGCCGGGGCCGGTCGCAACAGCAAAGCCCACGCGGTTCACGTGGATAGTGTCCTGCAGATCTGTGATAAGACTTTGATTCGTTCCAGGCGTTTCCGGGTGGTGCTTGACAGTATAAACGGCGCCGGCTGCGTGGTGACCGCACAACTGCTGGCTGAATTGGGCTGCGACGTGATTCATCTTAATGGTCGGCCCACGGGTATTTTTGCCCATCGGCCCGAACCAACCGCGGAGGACCTGTCGGAATTGGGACCGCAGATTATCAAGCACGGCGCCGTCGTAGGCTTCGCTCAAGACCCCGACGCCGATCGCCTGGCCGTCATCGACGAACAGGGTCGATATATCGGCGAAGAATATACCCTGGCCCTGGCAGCCAAGTATATGTTCCGTAAAAAGGCCGGCTTGGCGGCGGCCAATTTATCCACTTCGCGTATGATTGACGATCTGGCGGCGGCGGCGGGTTGCGCGGTGATCCGCACGCCGGTGGGCGAGGCTCATGTCGCCAAAGCCATGCTGGAGAATAATTGCATAATAGGGGGGGAAGGCAACGGCGGGGTGATTGATCCGCGGGTGGTTCCGGTTCGTGACAGCCTGGTGGGTATTGTCATGATATTGCAATTATTAGCCGAGACGGGAAAAACCGTAAGCGAATTGGTGGGTGAAATACCCTGTTATCATATGCTCAAGAGAAAGTTTCCCTGTCCTCCGGAAGAAACTTCGGGGGTTCTCGAGGCGGTCAGGCAGCACTACGAGACGTCGGTATCCGGCGAGAAGGTCAAAATCGACACCCGCGACGGCATCCGCGTCGATCTTGACGAAGGCTGGATCCATGTGCGGGCCAGCAACACCGAACCGATTATGCGGATCATAGCGGAATCGAGCGATCCGGAGAGGGCTAAGCGACTGGCAGATCAGATACGGGCATGGGCCAGGATATAATTAAAGTTTAGCAAAGTTGACTTTGGGCATGTTAACATATATGGCAGTCGAGAGGCCGATTCACTGCCTGGATGGCATGTTAAAGGCGGGGCCTGATAACCTGCTAAATATCTTAAACTATTGAAAATTAAGTACTTACGGTATTAAAGGGATACTGGCACAATATTTGCACATTATTATAGTGGTTTAGAGCGCCTAATAAGACCTCAGATTCGGGAGAGTGGATTTTCGCTTTCTGATTGGAGTCAGGGAACAGCGGGGCGGGAATGAGGATTTTTTTGACTTTTTTGCGGGGTTTTGTTAGGGGCTATTAGTATAGACGGAGTTATCAGATAACTAAAGGTTCCTGCAAAATTCAAATCAGGCATACCTGGAAAAGGAAAAATGGGTTTTTCATTTTTTCTTTTCAAACTGTAAGTTATTATACGGCAGTTTGTTACGGAATTATTTAAGAAAATCAGGAGACCTGTTTTCTTAAATAATACATGCCTAACTTTAATTTTGCAGGAGTCATAGATAACTGTGCAAAGGAGCATTCAGCGATGGCCAGTAATAAGATTATCGGAATCGACCTGGGTACGACAAATTCGGTAGTGGCGGTTTTGGAAGGGACCACACCCAAGGTTATGATAAACGCGCAGGGTTCGCGTCTGACGCCCTCGGTGGTGGGTTTCACCGATAAAGGCGAGCGCCTGGTGGGTCAGATCGCCCGCCATCAGCAGGTGACCAATCCACAAAATACCATATTTTCCATAAAGCGGTTCATGGGTCGGCGTCATAGTGAGGTATCCTCGGAAGAAAAGACGGTACCCTATAAGATTGTGGGCGGCCCGGAGGAGCTGGTCAAGGTGGAGGCGCGGGGCAAGCAATATACGCCGCCGGAGGTATCAGCGATGATTTTGCAGGACCTCAAGAAGACCGCAGAAGATTACCTGGGCGAGACGGTGGAGAGGGCGGTGATTACGATACCGGCATACTTTAACGATTCGCAGCGTCAGGCGACCAAGGATGCCGGCCAGATCGCCGGTTTTAAGGTGGAAAGGATCATAAATGAACCAACGGCGGCGGCGTTGGCCTACGGTCTGGAGAAGAAGGCCAATGAAAAGATCGCCGTTTTCGATTTCGGCGGGGGCACCTTTGATATTTCCATAATGGATATCGGCGACAACGTTTTTGAGGTATTAAGCACCAACGGCGACACCCACCTGGGCGGCGACGACATTGATGAGATCATGATTAATTACATTGCCGATGAGTTTAAGAAGAAAGAGGGCATCGATCTGCGGAAAGACCCCATGGCCCTGCAACGGCTCAAAGAGGCGGCGGAAAAGGCCAAGTGCGAGCTGAGCAATTCGGTGGAGACGACGATAAATCTGCCCTTTATCACCGCGGACCAGACCGGCCCCAAACACCTGCAGATGGCCATTAACCGCAGCACCTTCGAGCAGTTAATCGACGATATCATCCGGCGTCTGAGGGTGCCCTGCGAAAAGGCGTTGGCCGACGCCAAGTTGTCGGCGGGCGATATCTCCGAGGTGGTGCTGGTGGGCGGTTCCATCCGGATTCCCAAGGTTCAGGAGCTGGTAAAAGGGATTTTCGGGCGGGAGCCCAACAAGAGCATCAATCCCGACGAGGTGGTGGCATTGGGGGCGGCGATCCAGGGGGGCGTTCTGGCGGGGGACGTCAAGGACATATTGCTACTGGACGTGACGCCGCTGTCGCTGGGGGTGGAGACTCTGGGCGGGGTGATGACCAAGCTGATCGAGCGTAATACAACCATCCCGACCTCCAAGAAGGAGGTTTTCAGCACGGCGTCGGATAATCAGCCCTCTGTGGATATTCACGTTCTGCAGGGTGAAAGGGAATTCGCCCAGGACAACCGGACATTGGGGCGATTTCAGTTGTCGGGGATAGCGCCGGCGCCGCGGGGCATGCCGCAGATTGAGGTTTCCTTTGATATTGACGCCAACGGGATTCTCAACGTTTCGGCCAAAGACCTGGGCACCGGCAAAGAGCAGAAGATCGAAATAAAAGGCTCTTCGGGTCTTACTGAGCAGGAAATCGAACGAATGACCAAGGAGGCCAGTGAGCACGCCGAGGAGGACCACCGGCGCCGGGAGCTGGTCGATCTGAAGAATCAATGGAAAACCTCTCCGCCGCCAGCCAGGCGATCGGCAAGATCGTGTACGAGCAGGCGGCCGCCGCTCAACAGACAGCTTCGGCTTCGGCGGCCGATGACGGCCCGGCCGAGGCGCCCCGGGATAAAAAGAAGGGCGACGACGACGTTATCGACGCCGAGTTCGAGGTCAAGGAATAATTCAAGTTAACCGGACTTTGACAAAATTGCGGTTAGGCATATATTATTTAAGAAAATCGTTCTGGAGATTTTCTTAAATAATTTCTTAACCGGCGGTCGTACAATTATTTACTATTGGAAAAGAAAAAAGTAAAAAAATATTTTTTCTTTTCCAAGTATGCCTAACCTCAATTTTGCAAAACTTGAGGCGTTAACATGAAGTTTGGCGGCATGCCTACAGCGTCGCGCCGGGAGCGGCAGGTTATCTGCCGTTAAACGATAACCGGGTATAATTTTTTAATAGTTGCGTGGTTGAGAACCCAAAGAAAAAGCGAAAACCGTCTTCGAGCACCCCCAAACAAGCTCTCTTTGAAAGCCGACAGTGGGCCTGCGAAATCGCCCGCCTGGCCCACGATCGTCATTGCCGTGATATCGTGGTGCTGGAATTGGCGGAGCTGAGCCCGGTAGCCCTGCACTTTGTGATCGGCACCGGCACCAGCGATCAGCAGATACGCTCGGTGGCGCGGGAGATCGAAGAACGGGGCCAGGAAAAGCGCTTTAAGGTTCTGGGCCGCGCCGGCATGCAGCAGGGCCGCTGGGCCCTGGTTGATTTCGTCGATGTGGTGGTGCATCTTTTCGACGAGGAATACCGTAATTTCTACGATCTGGAGCTGCTCTGGGGCGACGCCCCCAAGATCAACTGGCAGCGCGACAGGAAGCCAGCCGCAGAAGACACCGGGGAAACAGAGAAGTTATAATGTGAGCCTCTCGCCGGGATGCTAAGAAGACAGATTTTTTTGGCGCTGATTTTCTCGTAAAATGAGGGGGTAAATCGTTACCAATTTCACTACAGGTAACCCCCCGATTTTACATCGGGGGCTAATAAAGTCCCGCCGAAGGCGGTTAAGTTCAATGCTTCCTCGCGCACCGCTCCTGCTGCTATTGGCACAACGATACCTTTTATTACAAATATATCCATCCATAAACTCATTTACTCATTCACCGGGATTATTTTCGTGACTTTTATGCCTTTATATGGCTAAATACTCCCCCATGAAGCCCGTAATTGACATACTGGAAGAACGGGTATCCGCGGCGATGGCCCAATGCGCCGGAGGCGCCGGCGCGGCGGCGATGGTCAAGCCCACCCAGGAGCCGAAATTTGGCGATTATCAGGCCAACGGGGTGATGGGTCTGGCCAAGAAAATGAGGCGCCATCCGCGGGAGCTGGCCGGGCAGGTGATCGAGAAGCTGGACGTTTCGGATATGTGCCGGGAGCCGGAAATCGCAGGGCCCGGTTTTATCAACTTTCGGCTTAAAGGCGCCTGGATCGCCGCGCAGCTCACCAAGGCGATGAAGGATGAAAAACGGCTCGGCATCGATCCCGTGGGCAATCCGCCTGTTACCGTGATTGATTATTCCTGCCCCAACATCGCCAAGCAGATGCACGTGGGACACCTGCGCTCCACCATTATCGGCGATGTCTTCGCCCGGGTGCTGGAGTTCTGGTACGATGATCCGACTAAAATCATCCGCCAGAACCACATCGGCGACTGGGGCCTGCAGATGGGCATGGTTCTACGGAAAATAATTGATCGTTACAATTACGATACAGAAAAATCAATGGATTTTGATGACTATTTAAACGAATATTTTTGCAATATTTCTGAAGAAGATCTTGATGCGTCTTATGTTGAGGAATCTGATCTTGGTTTAGGAGATGAAAAAATAGCAAAAATTCAAAGGGAATATACACTACGACTTCAGTATGGTGAGACAAAAGAAAACAAAACTTGGAAAAAAGCACGTAGTTTCACACTCGACAAATGTTCGTACATATATAAACAATTAGGAGTAACGCTTACGGAAAAGGATGTTTGCGGCGAGAGTTTTTATGCCGACCGGCTGGGCGCGGTGATAGAGGATCTGGCGGCGGCCGATCTTTTGGAGGAATCGCAGGGGGCCAGGTGCGTGTTTCTGGAGGGTTTCAAGAGCAAAGAGGGCGAGCCTTTGCCTTTGATCGTGCAGAAAAGCGACGGGGCGTATTTATACTCCACCACCGACCTGGCGGCGGTGCGCTATCGCGTCGATGAATTAAAGGCCGAACGTCTTATTTACGTCACCGACGCCCGTCAGAAGCTGCACTTTGAGATGTTTTTCGCCTGCGCCCGGCGGGCCGGCTGGGCGGGGGATAATGTTCTTTTAGAGCACGTGCCCTTCGGCAGCGTCACCGATCCCAAGGGCCGGCCCTTAAAGACCCGCGCCGGCGAAAACGTCAAGCTCAAAGACCTGCTCGACGAGGCCGAAGAGCGCGCCTTCAATATTGTCAACCAAAAAAATCCTGATCTGCCCGACGAACAGAAGAAAAAGATCGCTCACGCCGTCGGCATCGGCGCGGTCAAGTATGCCGATCTTTCCAATAACCTGGTCAGCGATTACGTCTTTGACTGGGATAAAATGCTCACTATGGAGGGCAACACCGCGCCCTATATGCAATACGCCTACGCCCGGGTGCAGAGCATTTTCCGCAAAGGCGGCATCGACGAACAGCAGCTGCTAAAGGTCGATCACGCCGTCGATCCGAGCGCTCCGGAGGAGCTGGCGTTGGCCAAGCTGCTGCTGCGTTACGCCGAAGTGGTCGAGACCGTCGCCCGCGACCTGCGACCCCATTTGCTGACTGCTTATCTTTTTGATCTGGCCCAGTCGTTCAGCACGTTTTATACCAATTGCCCGGTGCTCAAGGCCGAAACCGATGCCTTGAGAAACAGCCGACTGCTCTTGTGCAGGCATACGGCCCGCACTATCCGGCATGGTCTGGGGCTTCTCGGCATCGAAACCATCGAACAGATGTAGGGGGATTCAAACACAAACATGCCCCCGCTGCGCTCGAGCATGCCACAAAGCTAACAGGGTTATGTTTTTATTTTTGTAGCAATAACCTGGTATCGATACCAATCGAGGCTACGGTTATTTTGCCGGTGTACTCGGTCGCTGTCGGTTCTAAGAATCCTTTTTTCATGGCGGCGAAGGTTACGGTTTGCTTGGCGCGGATAGCCACTTCCAGAGGTTTTCCCGTATCGCAATCCAGTCCGGAGGGGATATCCAAAGCGATCACCGGTTTATCGAGCGCATTGATGGTTTCAATGGCGGTGCGGAAGGGCTCGCGCGGGGGACCGGCGGCGCCGGTGCCGAGCATGGCATCGACCAGCAGTTTTGCCGATGCGGCATGCTGTTTTATCAGATCGGCAATATTTTTCGGCGCTTCCGATTTGACATGGGTGATAGGCAGGCCCATATGTTCGATTATCATCAAGTTGCACCAGGCGTCGCCTTT
>Ga0111186_1095_pt1 | contig 24105 bp, 14 predicted proteins | sample DeeMarSWOR324_28_FD_80243 | JGI IMG/M metagenome (GOLD analysis project Ga0111186, IMG submission 80243) | Phycisphaerae bacterium SM23_30 | reverse complement strand
AAACAGGATCGAGAAAATAATCCCCCACATCCCCTATTGTATCCCGGAAAGTGGATGGGCCCAAGACAGGCCAGTTGATATAAAATCCGTTCCCCAGGCCGTAAGCACCCAGCGTCTGTCCGAGGTCTTCATCATATGCCTTCATGTTAAACTGTTTCTCCGCCACGTCAAAAAATCCTCCCAATCCGAGTATCGAATTTGTCAAAAATCGGCCAACCTCGTAACCCGCTCCGTCAAATTTAGCCTGTAGGATACAGTTGACAAAGCGGATCGGAAAGGCCAAGTTGGAAAAAAAGTTTTTGACGCCTTTCCTCGCCGGCCTGGGGACAACCGCCTTGTAGCCGGAGGCCACGGGCTTGAGAAACCAGAAATAGAGCTTGTCATTAAAATGAAAAAATATCCTGTTTATCGGCTCCAGCGGGTCTGAAATGTCCATATAATCCAGATCCGATTCATACTCATCAGTGAATGGGTCCGATTCGAGATAATCCGATGATTCATCACCTTTGTTATCGGTTTCAAGGGCAGATGCCTGTCGATCCATATCCTGCTGCGGATCAACCTCCCCGATCTCCTCGGCATTCAAAAAATACGGGCACCAGATCAAAAAAAGTGCGCAGGATATAATTAGTAAAAAGGTCTTCTTGATTGATGTCAATATTATTTCCCTGTTTCTACCTTTTCCTTCAAGCGGTTCAGAAGGTCCTCAAAGGAGGAATTGATTAAGATATCATTAAATTGAGTCCTGTAGTTACTCACAAGACTCACCCCTTCTATGTAAACATCATATACCCACCATACACCATCCTTTTTAATCATTCGATAGTCAACCGAGGTCTGGGTGCCGGTAGATGAAGTTAATCGGGTTTTGATATTTGCATATTCTCCCTCAATCTTTTCTTCAAGAAACTCAACCTTCCCACCGGAATACTGGCCGGACTTGTCCATATATGTCCGCTTAATCAGTTGCCTGAACAGGGATATGAATGTCTTTTTTTCATCTTCTGTCCTCTTTCTCCAGTGCCGTGCCAGAGCCCTCCTCGAGAATTCCTCCCAGTTAAATCCACTGTCCACTGCCTCCATAATCATCTGCTCTCTTTTTTCCTCCATCTCCGCAGTCTGGAGGGATTTATCCGAGATGATGGAGAATATATTATCAGAGATAACCTTGATACGTTCCGTCGCATCTCCAGCCATGACAAGTGAAGGAACGGTGAAAAACAGAAGGAGAATAAGGGATAATTGTTTAATATATTTTAATATCATATTGACCTCTCTTCTATACCTCGCCAAAGATATACTTGGATATCAAGTCCTCATAATCCACAGGCGGGCTGGTCTCCCTGATCTGCCCTCCCGGTTTAATTATCTCTTCTGATCCTCCCGGGGTGATGGAAAGGTATTTCTCACCAATCAGCCCCCGAGTTTTTATCGTCGCGATGCTATCTTCCTGTAATATTACATCCGTGGAAAGTGAAAGCACTACCTTGGCCTCATAATCCTCTATGGTGATGGATTTCACACGGCCGACCTCCACACCTGCGATGACAACCGATGAACCTTCCTTTAATCCGCCTATATCCGAAAAGATCGCGTAGACCTCGTATCTGTCACCGCCGATGATCTCCATCTTTGCCAACTTGACAGACAGATACGCAAGACAAACAATGCCGGCGAGGACAAATACACCTACTGCCAATTCAAGATCAAATTTTTTCATATCGACCTCCAGGATATAGACTAAAAAGTGGCCAAAGAGTCAAACCACGGAATATTGGACAGGGAATCTCCAATGTTGAAGTTTATAATTCGAAATTCTACGATTCATTATTCATCATTCTGAATTCTGACTCCTGTCCTCGATCCACGAAACCTCGAATACTACAGCCTAGACAACTGAGCACTAAAAAGCCCTTACCGGTATGATATGGGTCCCTCGGTATCCCCGGTGATAAACTGTCTGACAATCGGGTCATCTGAGTCCAGTATCTCATCAGGCGACCCCAATGCCTTAATAGTCCCTTCATGGAGCATTGCCGCCCTGTGGGCTATCTTGAACACCCTCTGAAATTCATGGGTGACGATAATCGAGGTAAAATTTCTGTTTTTATGCAACTCCTCTATAAGCTGTAGTATGGCATGGCCTATAATAGGGTCCAGTCCGGTAGTAGGCTCATCAAAGAGTATGATTTCCGGCTGCCACACCAGGACGCGCGCGAGGGCCGCCCTCTTCTGCATGCCGCCGCTTATCTCGGTGGGATATTTATCCTCAGCCCCTGAGAGCCCTACCTGATCAAGCTCCCTTAGCACCCTTTCATTTATCTCATCCTTTTTCAAACCGAGTTTCTCCTTCAGGGGAAAGGCGACATTGTCATACACCGACATGGACTCAAAAAGGGCGCCGCCCTGAAAAAGAAATCCCAGACGACTCCTTACTTCGGAAAGCTCACTGCTGTTAAGCGGACCTATATCCTTATCGTCGATCAGCACACGCCCCCTGTCCGGCCTGAAGAGTCTGGCGATATGTTTTAAGAGGACGCTCTTGCCGTATCCACTCATGCCTATCAGGACAAGGATCTCCCCCTTATTAACGCTAAGGTTAACGCCCCTGAGCACATTCTTTCCGCTTAACGATTTATGAAGGTCTTCAACCTGTATCATGTTGTATCCTAGAAAAGTAAGGCAGTCATAAAATAATCCCATATCAGGATCATGGCGGACGAGAGGACAACAGACTGGGTGGTAGCCTTACTCACCCCTTCCGCCCCGTATCCAGATGTGCCGGTATAATATCCCTTGTAACAGGAGACCCACGATATAATCACGCCAAAGCTGATGGACTTGTATAGACCCTCCAGCACATCATTCATGTCAAGATAATTAGGTATCTCGCCGAGATAGGTCCCAGACCCCACCCCAAGCATTTTTACTCCTACAAGATAACCTCCAAAAATTCCGATCAAATCAAATATCTGGGTCAGCAAAGGCAGAGAGATAATGCCGGCAAAAAAAACAGGGACAACCAGATAACGGAAGGGATTTAATCCCATCATCTCAATGGCATCTATCTGGTTACTGATGCGCATAATGCCGATCTCGGCGGTTATGGCAGATCCGGCCCTTGCGGTTACCATAAGTCCTGCAAGCACAGGCCCCAGCTCTTTTATTATTGAAAGGGCTACCATCGGCCCGAGAAAGGCTACTGACCCAACCTTGTTCAATGTATAATAGCCCTGAAGGGATAAAACCATGCCTGTAAAGGCCCCGATAAGCGCTATAAGGAATATTGATTGGGTGCCGATAAAACGGATCTGCTTCAACAGGTTGATAACCTTGAGGGGAGGTGTGAACCCGTATATCAGGGTCTTAATGAGAAAGAGCGCCATATTCCCCATGCCGGAGACATAATTTATTGTTGACGCCCCTAAATTTCTTATAAAGTCCATCAGCCTATATCCTTCAAATTCTTTTCAGCATCCACATAAAACAGGGCTTTTCATGCCCTGTCCCGATCAATACATACACCGCAAGATAAAATGGTCATTTAACATCAAAAAACTATCTGAATTTCATGGGAGGTTTTAATAACATCAACAGGTAGATATTACAATAAAAAAAGAATGGCACTTCTCTATGTCACACATGTCTCTAAAAAAGTAAGAGTCATATTCTCCGTATCCAACTCTGCATGAAGCCCGATCGGGATCGTTCTGTTTTCCTTGTCATGTCCCACAAGCAAACCGTTAATTACTGGGATATCTGATCCTGATGTGAGATCCGTTAGTAATTCATTTATATCCGAGATATCGCCGCAATCTACAAATCTGCCGGCGATAAGGCCTGAAAGCCCGTCAATAATCCCGCCTTGCCTTAGATGGCTCAGCATCCGGTCTATCCTGTAAAGGGGTTCACCCTTATCCTCGATAAAGAGTATTGCCCCTTTCATCATGGGCATAAAAGGGGTTCCCATAAGGCTAGAGATGATGCTCAGGTTTCCCCCCAGTACCTTTCCCCTAGCCCTTCCCTGATTCAAGACCATGCCTCCAGATAGATCGTATATCCGGGGCGTGCTTGATGATGCAAGTTCAAGAAAGTCTCCCAGATTATCTCCACCATCCTGCGCCATATCTCTCAACATCGGGCCGTGAAAGGTCACCAGACCGGTCCTATGAAATATGGCGAATAAAAGGGCGGTGATATCGCTATATCCAACTATTATCTTGGGATTATCAAGGATCAGATCATAGTCAATCTTGTCAAGGATCCTGATACTCCCATATCCCCCCCGGGCGCAAAATATGGCCTTAATGCCGTTATCAGAGAACATGGAGTGGAGATCATCCAGCCGCGCATAATCATGACCCGCGAGGTATCCTTTCCTGTTGAAAAGATTGGGAGCTTCATGGATACGATAGCCCTTATTATAGAGAAGGTCCATTGTGGGTTGGATCTCCTCCTGGGCGACAGGCCCTGCAGGGGCAATAATACCAATAGTATCACCCGGTTCCAGCCGACGCGGTTTAATGGTCACCTGTTCCTCTTATGGATTATCATCAGGCCCTCAAGAGTCAGATCTTCCTCCAGGTGATCTATGCTTTCGGACTCTTTATATATAAACGGCGCGATGCCTCCCGTCGCAATAACCTTCAACTCTAGGCCCATCTCTTTTTTGATGCGATTTACGATGCCATCCACCAGGCCGGCATAGCCATAGATAATCCCAACATTCATGGCGTTTATTGTGTCTTTTGCGATCACATTTTTCGGTCTGGTAAATATCTCCACCCTGGGCAGTTTAGATGCCTTTTCAAAGAGGGCTTCACATGAGATTATAATCCCCGGGGCAATGGCTCCTCCAATATAGGACCCATCCTTTGAAACACAGTCAAATGTGGTGGCGGTCCCGAAATCAACAACGATCAGGGCTGTATGATATTTTTCATAAGCGGCTACAGCGTTGACAAGCCTGTCCGCCCCCACCTCCTTGGGATTATCGTATTGAATCGGCATGCCGGTCTTTAATCCCGGCCCCACGATCACGGGTCTGATACGGAAATAGCGATGGGAAAACTCCTCTAATACGTTTAATAGTGAGGGGACCACGCACGATATAATGATATCGGTGATCTCCTCCATCCTGATCCCTGAAGACCTTAAAAGGTCTCCGACGGTTATTCCCATCTCATCGAAGGTGGCCTCTTTCTCAGTCCTTATCCTCCAATGCTTAAGGATCTTATCTTGGTTGGCAATGCCAAGGACGATATTGGTGTTGCCTACGTCAATGCAGAGTAACATAAAAAATCCTCTTACGGTATACGGTTTAGGGTGAATGGTTTATGGTTTTCCTTACACCTTATACCGTACACCGTATACCTTGTTTTTTATCTCATCAATAATCTTGACTGTTTCCACCGCCATCTGCACATTATGCACCCTCACTATGTGGGCACCGTTCAATATGCCCGCGGAGATGGCCGCCATGGTCCCAGTATCCCTTTCATGAGGCTGATTCTGAAGGATATGGCCGATAAATGCCTTTCTTGAAGGCCCCAGCAGAATCGGCATGCCCAGCGAACTGAACCGCCTTAACTCCCTTATTATCTCTAGGTTATGGTGAAAGTCTTTTCCGAAACCTATACCTGGATCTATAATGATAAGGTCCTTTCTAATCCCGGCCTTGGCCGCCCGTTTAATGGCGCCCTTAAGGAATGCCAGGATCTCCCCGATAAGGTCATTATATGTGGGATTTATCTGCATATCACGGGGCGTCCCCTTCATATGCATCAGGATAACAGGGACCCTCGCACCCGCAGCGACTTTGGCCATTTCAGGATCAAACCTGAGCGCGCTGATATCATTGATCATTGAAGCGCCCGCCTTAAGGGCCTCTGCGGCAACCTCGGCCTTGCAGGTATCGATGCTAATAGGTATCTTGATAGCCCTGCTTAGTGCCTCTATGACAGGTATAACCCGGTCCATCTCCTTATCGCAAGGGACAGCCTCGGAATACGGCCTGGTAGATTCGCCACCGATATCAATGAGGTCTGCACCCGCGCGCGCCATGGCAATCCCCTGTTCAATCGCCTTGTCCTCTTGAAGATAGAGACCGCCATCTGAAAAGGAGTCAGGAGTCACGTTGATGACGCCCATTATATGGGTCCTGGTACTCAGATCCAAAGAGTGATTGCCCCATTCCAGGGCAAATCCCTTTTTCTGAAAACCGTTCAAGACGCCTTGACCTCCAGGTCTCCTGCCGGTTTAGAGGAAGAGGCTATAATAGCATCTATATCCGGACCTTCGAGGGTCTCTTTCTCCAGAAGGGCATTAGCCATTGCGTGAAGCGAGGTCAGGTTGTCTTCGATAAGCTTGCGTGTCTTATTATATGAGTCTGTAACAATATCCCTTACCTCCTGGTCAATCTTCCTGGCCGTTTCTTCGCTGTAATCTCTGTGCTGGGAGATTTCTCTGCCAAGGAATATCTGCTCCTCCTTCTTGCCGAACGAGAGGGGACCCAGTTTATCGCTCATCCCGTAATCGCAGACCATCTTTCTGGCAAGTTCCGTTGCCCTTTCGATATCATTGCCGGCTCCTGTTGTCTTCATATTTAGCACGATCTCCTCCGCGGCTCTTCCGCCCATTAAGATGCAGATATTATTCAGCAGATAATCCTTGGGATAGGTGTGTTTCTCATCAATGGGCAGCTGCTGGGTAATCCCGAGTGCCCTTCCTCTGGGGATAATGGTCACCTTATGGATGGGGTCCGTGTTGGGGAGCATCTTCGCAACAAGGGCATGTCCTGATTCATGATATGCGGTCGTCTTTTTCTCTTCATTACTGATGATCATGCTCCTACGCTCGGTCCCCATCAGCACCTTGTCCTTGGCATCCTCAAACTCTTCCATACCAACCTTTTCCTTGCCCCTCCTCGCCCCCATAAGGGCGGCCTCATTCACCATGTTTTCCAGATCCGCACCTGTAAATCCCGGGGTTCCCCTTGCGAGAACATGTATGTCTACATCATCGGCCAGTACAGTCTTCTTGACATGCACATTCAGTATTTCTTCCCTGCCCTTTATATCAGGAACAGGGACTACCACCTGTCGATCAAACCGGCCTGGTCGCAAAAGGGCAGGATCAAGGACATCCGGCCTGTTGGTGGCGGAGATAAGGATAACGCCCTCGTTGGATTCAAAACCGTCCATTTCAACCAAAAGTTGGTTAAGAGTCTGTTCCCTCTCATCATGGCCACCGCCCAAACCAGCGCCGCGATGGCGGCCGACCGCGTCTATCTCGTCAATAAATATTATACAGGGGGCATTCTTTTTACCCTGCACAAACAGATCTCTTACCCTCGATGCCCCCACCCCTACAAACATTTCAACAAAATCCGAGCCGCTTATGCTGAAGAAAGGCACGCCCGCTTCCCCCGCAATGGCCCTAGCGAGGAGTGTTTTGCCGGTGCCTGGTGACCCGACGAGGAGAACACCCTTTGGTATCCTTCCCCCCAACCGCGTAAATTTCTTTGGATCACGCAGAAAATCAATAATCTCCTGCAGCTCTTCCTTGGCCTCATCAATGCCTGCGACATCCTCAAATGTTACCCTTTCCTGGGCGTTGGTCATTAGTCTAGCTCGGCTTTTCCCGAAAGAGAGGGCCTTACCTCCGCCGGCCTGCATCTGGCGTATAAAAAATATCCATATGCCTACAAACAAAAGAATAGGGAACCAATAGGTAAATATCTGGAACCATGTGGAGCTTCCTTCAGGCTTAACCTCTATCTTGACATTGTTGCGTCTCAACAGGGATATCAGGTCAGGGTCGTCCGGGGCGACGGTCTTAAAAGGCCCTTGTGAAGATGTCCCGGTAAGATTCTTACCCTGGATGACCACCCGCATGACACTTCCGCTCTCCACCATGCTTACGAAATCACTATATCCAACCGTTGTGCTTCCCGTGCCAGGCTGTTTAAATACCTGATATAACATGATTACCATAAGGCTTATAACTAGCCATAGAGCAAGATTTTTGTAAAATGGGTTCAATTGAAAAACCTCCTGTTAAAATAAATTAATAATAACATTATAATATTTTCTTGTAAAATTACAATCATACATTTCGAGCTTTGACTATTCTATCCGGTTATGTTAAATAAAATATAAGACATGGCCTTATGTAAACTTATGGGGAGATACTATTGGATAGTTTTGAAGATATACTCGCAGCCTCTGTAAAAGTTCACGGCCACTTCTGTCCAGGACAGGTGATTGGCGTGAGGATGGCCATGCTGGGGTGCCGTCTTATCGGCCTCGATAATCCCCGGCAGAATGATCAGATTAAAAAACTCATCGTCTATGTTGAAATGGACAGGTGCACGGCCGATGCAGTGGCATATGTTACCGGCGCCAAACTGGGCAGGAGATCCCTTAAATATGCAGACTACGGCATAATGGCCGCCACATTTCTAAACCTTGAGACGAATCAGGCGTATCGAATCATCTCAACGGAAGAGAGCCGTGACCTTGTCCATAAGTATGCGCCTGAATTTAATGATAAGACAACGCAGGAGATTGAGGCATACAAGCGAATGCCGGAAAGCATTCTCTTCCGTATACAGAAGGTTCATGTGTCCTTAAGTGAATTTGATCTCCCGGGTCCCACCAGAAAAAAGGTTACCTGTGCTGGATGCGGACAGGTTGTGCGGGATAACAAAGAGGTCCAGATTGACGGAAAGCCCTATTGCAGGCCCTGCGCGCACGGGGCATATTTTAAGGTAATTTCATAAAACAGTAGATAGACTGTAGGCATATAGACTGTTAGTATTTAAAATTTCCCCCTAAAAACTGATCGCCCGACTGTTGGGGTTTTCCGGTTTTGTCGGTCTTTTCAAGACGACATCTAATCTTTACGTTGTCGGCGGTCTGATTTTTAAGGGTTTGATCAGCTATTTCTCTATGATGACTCAGTATTCAATCCTGAGGCGTAAACCCTTAAAAATCAGACCACTGCTAAACCAGGGTGCAATCTGATTTGAGATGTCGTCTTTCAAATACCGGCAAAACCTCCTGCAGGAAAAAGTGCCATGCGAAGACTTAAGAAAGATATAAAGGGTTAATGGAAGTGCAGATCGTAGAGCCTGATTAACCGTGGCGATCAAAGGTCACGGCTGTTCTTCGAAAGACGATATCTCAAAATGAGGATTCCGACCAAGCCCGGCGGTAGTCTTATTTTTAAGGGTTTACTCCTCCAAAGCTATGGCAGAATATCATGTAACCAGCCGGAAAGGGCCTATCAAACCCTTAAAAATAAGACCATCGGCAATAAAGCCTATAGATATCGTCTTGAGAAGATCAGCGTAACCTGGTTTGTATCGCCCGCCTTTGCTACGAGTTATGCAAGATACCAGGCACCATACTTTTCCGCCTCTGAAAAGAGACCCCCATGTGATTTCCCGAGCAAAACGAAGATCGATCGGCAATGCCATACCGGATTGACTTGCCTTTAATTATAGGCCATTATTCCGGCCATGAGATTTATCGCCGACCTGCATATACACTCCCATTTCTCAAGGGCCACCTCGAAAGACCTTAATCCTGAAAACCTTGCCAAATGGGCCCAAAAAAAGGGCCTTGCCGTCATAGGCTGCGGCGACTTCACGCACCCCGGCTGGGTGGAGGAGCTTAGGGACAAACTTGTTGATGCTGAGAACGGGCTTTATCGTTTAAGGCATGATCTGGAAGAGGCGGTTGCAAAAGAGGTCCCTAATTCCTGCAAGAGGCCTGTCAGGTTTCTCCTATCAGGCGAGATAAGCTGTATATACAAGAGGGACGGACAGACCAGAAAGATACATCACCTGATCCTTATGCCTGATTTTGAATCTGTCATAAGATTGAACAGGGCCCTGGAACGGGTAGGAAACATCAGATCCGATGGAAGACCGATCCTGGGCATTGATTCAAGAGACCTGCTTGAGATGACCCTTGATGCGAGCGATAAGGCCTTCTTCATACCGGCCCATATCTGGACGCCATGGTTTTCCCTTTTCGGATCCAAATCAGGATTTAATGCCATAGAGGAATGTTTCGCGGATCTTACTCCCCATATCCATGCCCTTGAAACGGGCTTGTCCTCTGACCCGCCCATGAACCGCCTTCTATCAGCCCTTGACGGTTATCTCCTGGTCTCCAATTCTGACGCGCATTCCCCTTCGAGGCTTGGGAGGGAGGCTAATATACTGGAAACGGAACTGGACTATGAGAAGATACTTAAGACCATGATCAGTAAAGATGGCTTTAAGGGGACTATAGAGTTCTATCCCGAGGAAGGGAAATATCACCTGGACGGGCATCGTAAATGCCTTGTAAGGATGGACCCGGAGGATACCAGGAGGCATAAGGGAATCTGTCCCTTATGCGGAAAGGCCCTTACCGTCGGGGTCCTCCATCGAGTCTCGGAATTGTCCGACCGCGAACTGCCTAAGATCTTAAAGGAATTTCACAGTCTAATCCCCTTATCCGAGATACTGTCCGAGACTCTTCGTTGCGGGGCCGCGACAAAAAAGGCGGACTCAGCATATGAAGATCTGATTTCACTCCTTGGTCCCGAACTGGCCATACTTATGGAAGTCCCTTTGGAGGATATAGAGGATGCAGGTGGCATATTGCTGGCAACGGCCATTGAAAGGATGAGACAGGGCAAGGTTATAAGGGAGGCCGGATATGACGGCGAATACGGGGTGATTCGATTATTTCACAAAGGGGAGATGGCGGATGTCTCCGGGCAAAAGAGCCTTTTTTCGGTCCGGGTTGATAGGACCGTCGGCAATAGAAGGCCTCTGACAGCCAAGGGTCAGAGAGTAAACATTCCAACCGGTCCCGCAGGCAGGGAAAAGGTCTCATTTTCCGATACGGTCATCGCTGCCCTTAATCCGGAACAAAAAGACGCTGTCATGTATTCAGGGGGGCATCTCTTGATCGTCGCCGGGCCGGGCACCGGAAAGACAATGACTTTGACCCATCGCATAGTTCATTTAATACGTTCAAACACAGCCAAACCGGAGCAGATCCTCGCCCTGACATTTACAAATAAGGCGACAGGAGAGATGAGGGACAGGATATACAGTCTTCTTCCCGAGTATCGATCCGGATCTGTCTATGTAACCACCTTTCACGGCTTCTGCCTGGAACTCCTCAGGAATGAGGCCGGAATAATAGGACTTCCTGCATCTTTCAATATCTGCTCAGAACAGGACTCGTCAATAATAGCACACCAGGTTATATCGGATGCAGGCAAGGGCAAGCGTATGGCAGCCGGGTTATTAAAAGAGCTCCCCGTGATGAAGATGGCCTCTGTCATAGAAATTGATACAGATATGCAGTACCAATCCCTTTCTCCTTTCTTCGAGAAATATCAAAATAGGCTTAGGGAGTTTAGCATGTTGGACCTGGATGACCTGGAGGTTGAGACCTTGAGGATGTTTAAGGAACATCCTGACATAAGCCTTAAATACGCCGCGCGTTTTCCTTATATATTTGTGGATGAGTACCAGGATACCAACCGGATCCAGTCGGCCATTCTAAAAGAGATAGTAAAGCAAGGCATGACGGATATCTGTGCGATAGGTGATCCTGATCAGGCAATTTACGGGTTTCGAGGGGCCGATGTCGCAAATTTTCATAACTTCGCAAAGGATTTTCCGGGAGCAAAAGAGATATCCCTGTTGAAAAACTATCGATCCACAGAGGTCATATTAAAGGGCTCTTCCTCTATTATGGATAAAAAAAGGCCGCTAGAGGGCATCTCAGGAAAAGGTGAGCCTATTCACATAGGAACATGCCTGACCCATTCCGAAGAGGCGGAGATGGTCGTGGAACAGATAGAGAGGCTTATGGGGGGGATTACCCTCTTTTCCATTGACAGCGAGAGGGTATCTTCCCACGAAGACGGGGAAGGTCTTGGATTCGGAGACATAGCGGTGCTGTACAGGATCAATTCCCTGGGCGATGGATTTGAGGAGGCATTTTCAAGGGCGGGATTGCCCTATGTCAGGTCAGGTGAAAGGGCGCTGATAGATCAATACCCCGTCAATATTATCTGGAGGTTTTTACAACTCCTGCGCTATCCTGATAACGGCTACTGTTTAAAGGCATACACGGACCTGCTTGCAGATAACAACATGGATGGAGATAAGATATCACGGGACTGCCCGCTCGAAGGTGGCCCCGAAGAGATTATCGATCATGTCCTATCTTTGCATGAATTTGATCTCACCGCCGGAGAAGCCGGGGAGGCGGTCCGTCGTCTGAAGGAGACAGCGCAACATATTCACGGGGATATAGTGGCCTTTCTTGACAAACTGTCTCTCGATAGGACTATTGACCATACGGAGATCCCGGGCGACCGCATCGCACTTATGTCTCTCCACGCGGCCAAGGGCCTCGAATGGCCGGTTGTGTTTATCACTGGATGTGAAGACAGGCTTATTCCATGCTCCCTCTTCGGGGATTATGACGAGGCCGAGGAGAAGAGGCTCTTTTACGTAGGGATGACGAGGGCCCGGCGCAGACTTATACTGTCGCATGTCAAGAGGAGAAAGATCAACGGACGTGTGCTTGACATGAAACCCTCACCATTCCTTTCCCTTATCCCCAGCCATCTGTGCGGTGCTCTTGAACGCGCCCCGTGGAAACGAAAAGGGAAAAGATATAAACAGATGGATCTTTTCCGTCCATGAAGATTCATGCCGCCGCATAATAAAACCCTAGCATTTAAAGTCAAGCGGACCCTTAACAGAAATCCCCGGCCTGATCAGGACATGCGCATAGCTCATGGTCGTGGACACATCCGCATGTCCTAACAGTTCCTGAACGGTCCTAATGCAATATCTTTTTTAAAGAAAGTGGGAAGCAAAACCATGTCTGAGGGTATGTGGCTTGACTCCTTTTCTAAATCCTGCTGATCGTGCGGTGTTTTTGTGGAAATATTTAAGTAAAAACAAAGTAATTTAAAACTAAAAAGTGTAAACGATGTACCCGGTCTGAAATGTAAACGATGTTTTAGTTGCACGGGGGTCTCAATAATAAAATATTAAAAATATGTAGATCCCACCTTCATCCTCCCCTAAGAGGGGAGGAGAAGTTACGAGATGGATCCCCCGGTCCCTGGCCCAGATCTGGCATCGAAAAGTATAGTGTTTGATGTCCAGTGTCTATAAAAAGATATATTTTTTTATAAATAGTCATGCCGTGCCAGGGCGGGCAAGCCGGAGGATGACGATATTAGAGCTCTGGTATTGTTCTGCAAAGATCTCAATATAAGATGGCTAAATGCTGGCATTATTGTGACAGTAAAACATTCATGGAAAGCTTAGAGCAATACATACTCAAAGAATCTCAAATAAAGACCTTTGCAAAACACATTTTTTCGTCATTCAGGAATCCAGAAAGTCTTTGAAATCCCTAGATTCCCCGCTGTGCAGGGAATGACGATATTACAGCTTTTGTAACGTTTTGCAAAGGTCTCAAATTAATAAAAATGCACCAGGCTCAAAAATGGGCTTGCTGAAAGCGCTTACGCGCCTTCAGCAAGCCGGTTATCCGAGGCGTTGTCTCTCGCGATCCCGATAGAAAGACAATGCCGGCCTTCTTATAAGCCCATGCGTACGCCCATGTAGAAACGACGGCCGAGAGTGTCGACGTTTCCACCTGCTAATCCACCGCCTGTAAGGCCGCCCGCAGCCGGTGTGGTATCAGCGCCAGTGAGCGGCGGCTTCTTGTTCAACAGATTCTCTATGCCGAAGCGCAGCATCACTGTATTCGTCAGGTTATAGCTCCCAGTCAGGTCGAACAGCATGTATTTAGGAGTGGGCGTATATCTATCCCATCCCTGGGTGACCCAAAACCCACTGTGGAGGAGATCATAATAATTCCACCGGATGGCAAGATTGAGGTTATTAATATTGTAACTCACCGTGGTCAGCGCCTGCCACTCGTAGCTGGCGCCAAAGAGGCCGTTTGAATACGGCCCGGAGGCACCGGTGTAATCGTATATCGGATTAACACCTACGAAATCGGTCGCACTCTTATCGAGCAGATAGTTGAACAGAATGTACACGCCGAGGCGGCCGGGGCCTACATTTTTGCCCCAGTTTATCGATAAGTCCATGCCGGAGGTCGAGAACCAGCCGGTATTGACGAACGACAGAATCATGTCGCCGACACCGCCTTGAGGTGTGCGGCTGAAGCCTTTACAGTAAGGATGGTTAGGATCATAGGTCGGATTGAACCTCGGGTCGACGCACATTTGCATCACGACATCGGCCGTTTGCTCACCAATCGCATCCGAAACCTCGATTGTATACCAATCGAGCGTGACCCTCAAGTCCGCAAGCCACGGATTATCCTCCCAAGGCGAGTTCGCCACGATGCCTACCGTCCAGGTATCGGCAGTTTCCGGAAACACGTCCGGGTTGCCGACAATGTGCGGGAACGCGCCTCCGCCGCCTGGACCAAGGGCTCCAGCAACGGTGGGTGTTGATGCACCTGACATGAGATCCCTATAGTCAGCCCCGTAAAAAGTATCGTCGGCATCTGTAGCGGCTGCCTCCATCATCTGGCCGCAAATGTTAATCACGTTCGCCCAGTTGGGGTTGCGAGTCGGATTGGCACTGTGCGCCTGCGTGTTCCCCCACGCGCACACGTCCCCTCTTGCGGCGCCGAAGGAGAAGAGCTGCTCAGGCGCCAGAGCAAGCTCGGCCATGTTGGGTGCACGTTCCGCTCTGTTGTAGCCGCCACGCACACGCATCCAATCTAACACCCGCCAGTCAGCCAGGGCCTTGTAGGTCCAGCTGGCCCCGGTCGTACTATAGTCCGAACGACGGCCGCCGAGTTCGAGATCGAGTCGCCTGATCAAAGGAAGATCCGACAGTATCGGGATAAGGGCTTCGCCATAGACTTCGTCCGCCTCGATAAATCCCACGGAGTTTTGTGCCGGATAGAGACCCAGGGACTGCTCTATGAAGGACCTGCCCTCAGTGGTCAGCGTATCGTTCCAGAAATGGTAATCGTTCTTGCGGGTGCTGTAACCCACCGCACCTCGCATCTCGCCCGCGGGCAGTTGTGCGATAGCACCTTGAAAGTTCGCCTCCCAAATGTACTGCTCCATCACCTGCTTGCTCTTGATGTCAGCCAGGATGGCATTCCAGCAGTCATCCGTCACCGAGCCCCAGTCAAAGGGATTGAGACCGCTCGTGCAGGTTCCCGTCGAAGCGGCGAAACCCCAGCCTGGCGGGCCCTGGTTGCCTCTAATGGATGCTCCTGCGCCGAAGTCGGGCCCCCAGGTTATGATTTCCCTGACACGTTGCAGCGAGCCAAAGCCTGACATCAGTGAAGTTGTCTGAGCTTCACCCGCGGAAACGAAGAGTTCATAGGTCCAGTCTGATCCCGGAATCTTACCCTCGAGGCCTGCAACTATATTGAAGGTATAGACCTCGGTATGCCCCGAGCGATCGAAAGGCAGTGTAAATTGTGACTGGAACGTACCAGCCGGATTTGGCCGGCTGTCAAGGATGGTCAGGAGCTCGAGTGGAATGGAGTTGCGGTTTATCGTCGGATCAATCATAACGCCCCAGAAGCTGGCGATTGGAGCAGGCTCCTGCGTCGTATCGGCCTTGGTCTTGCTGAAATAGCCCTGCATGAAGCCGCCGATCCAGTCGTTGAACTTATAATGGCCTGAGGTGTATATGTTATAGCGCTCCAGCGGGAGTATAAGGTAGTTTTCAAGATTGGTTTGTGTTAACATACCGTTGTCTAGCCTAGTAATTCTGTAGTTGTCGACAAGGCTGGGGGTGATACCGTATGTACCCTCCCTGCCAGCGGTACCAAACATAGCATTCAAACCGGAAAAGGCCTGGCCGTATTCGTCGACAAAGATAGTCATGTTGGACGGTATTGTTGCAAACATCCCGTTCGGGCTGCTCGCCGTCAGTCCCATCACAGTGTTCACGACGTTCACATCAGGCAGATTCCAAAAATCGGTAACGAAACCTTGGTATGTTGGAAAGATATACCTGCCCGATGTCCAGCTCGAGACTTGCGGATTGGCATAGATTTCCTTATACCACGGGCGGTCTCTCTGCCTCGCATCTTCACGTCTGTTGTACGAGAATGCCATGCTGACATTGCCGCGGTCATCGCCGATATCGGCCCCCATAATGCCGGCAGCCCTGTATTCGATATTATCGCCGTACTGGCTCATCCCCGTCTGGGCGTCAACCTCGAATCCTACGAAGTTTCTCCTCATGATGAAGTTGACGACGCCGGCCATTGCGTCGGCGCCGTAGGTCGCGGACGCGCCGCCCGAGATGGCTTCAACGCGTTCGATCGCTGCCAACGGGATGGTATTGATGTCCACATACATCGAGCCGTTCGACGGAGTACCGCGACGGCCGTTGATAAGGACGAGACTACGGTTTGCACCAAGACCGCGAAGCGCGACGGTGGCCTCGCCCGGAGTGTTCCGCGCGGTCGGCTGAATGTCGCCGCCGAAGGTCGGGACGTCCATTGTAGGCGTGAACTGCGGCAGCTTGTTGAGCTGGGTCTCGATCGCCGATGTGGCCGACTGGTAGAACAACTCCTCGTCAACGGTCACGATCGGGCTAACCGCCTCGAAATCCCTGCGCACGATGCGCGACCCAGTGATCACGATCTCTTCAAGAATAAACTCACCTTCGCCTTGATCCTCCTGGCCCATTGCCGTCCCGCTAACCATGGCCACCCCCATGATCAGCAGGAATATTACAACGTTTTTAAATAGGCTAAATTTTTTCATTTTTCCCCCTTTCTAAGTTAATTGTTAAAAGAACTACTTTTCGACTATCTCATTCGGAGATAGTTGACCCCTCCCACTTAATTTTCCCCCCTTTCTTAGTTAATTGTTAAAAAAAACTACTCTTCACCTATCTCATTCTGAGATAGGTGAGCCCTTCCGCTTTCACATGTTGGGACCTTTGCACAGCCCCTTTTTCCGTCATTCCGGGCTTGACCCGGAATCCAGGAACTATTTGAAAATACTAGATTCCCGCCTACGCGGGAATGACGATATTACAACTTTTGTGTCGTTTTACAAAGGTCTCATATTATAACACATATACAGACCAGGGAGATATATAACAGTTAATATAACTTCCCGTAATCATTCAGTTAAACCGTCAGCATATGATAATCGGTTTAAAAGAACCAAGAATACAAATCCTTCTTAAGGCGCTAGTTATTTATTGTAATAATGTTTGGTAAGAATTGATTTTCAAGTTTATTAAATATAAAAAAATATAAACTATCTCAGAAAGTGACCATAATAATCAATTGAGGAATTAATTATTTCTAATAATATACTATTGCTTAATGATGTCAAGAAAAAATTCTCTCAAAATCCGATATTGAATTGAAACAGCTTCCGGACGATCCGGATCCAGATTTCGAAGGTTCAGAAAGGGACGATAATAATCAGTTGAGGAATTAATAATCCTCAATATATATATTGCTTAATGATGTCAAGAAAAAATTCTGCCCAAATTAAGATTCCAAGGAGTTCAGACAAACACCTCATGTGGCCCGCTCGGCTACCGGGCCCTACAGGTTTTTTAGAGGCATTTTGTGGGGTCCGATCGCCGAGCAGACTATAGAATGGATCAACCGGCAAGCGGTTGGATGGAGCCCCACTAGTAAACCCGTGGCCCCATTAAAATACACCCGCCTTCGCCTTCGGCTATGACGTGGTTACCCGCCTAAAGTGGGGACGACATCTCGCCGTAGCAAGCGATCAATTACACATTCAACCACGGGCAAGCTCGTGGTCTTCTGCGAAGGCCGATAAATATAAAGCGATTTTGGACAAATTTTATTTGATATGTTGATGTGCGTCCCCCATGATTATTCTTGAGTTTTGATAAGATAAATATTATCAGCAAAACTTGAAGCATACGACATCAAGCATCCCGGAAAATACCAACTATCCGCACGCAGGTGACGGCAAATAGCTGCGCATGATCTGCGCTATTGAGCAAATAAAAGAAGAAAGGATATAATTCGCTATGAACCGTGAACAATTTATGAAATACGTCGACCATTTCAACAACCACAGATGGGACAAAGTCACCAGCTACTTCAGACCGGATGTTACCCTGGAATATCCCGATAACTTTATGGGTCCCCAGATACCCGGTATCACCGGCAACACGCTACACGGCCCGAAGGAGTTCATCGCTAACTATAAGGCACTTACCGCCAATGTGCGTGAAGTTCTTAATGTGGGTGCCTTTATCTCCAGGGGCAGGCAGTTCTGCGTGGAACTGATTACCGAATTCCACGTTTTTCAAACTCCGCCGGCAGGCGCTCCGGCCGCCCAGTGGAAAAAGGGGGATACCCATATTTTAAATCAGATTGTGCTCTACGATCTGGATGAAAAAGGCAAATTTAAGCGGATCCGAATCTTTCATCATCGCCACCTTGATCCCAAGACAGCGAAACACAAATAAACTCTACTTAAGCTTCCATTAATTCCTCCAATACCAAGGGGCTATGAAGGAGCCCTCATTCTTGACGGATTGGCAGGCAAATAGTAATGGATACCCCATATGAACAATCGAAAAAGATCATAGAGGATCTGGAAATCTTAACATAGACTAAAAGTGTACTTTGAAAAGGGAGGCCTAATTATGGAGAGCAAAACAATCTGGATTCGGAGCATGCTCACCGGCTTTAGTATTGTATTTATTTTATACGCTACGCTGATACTGGCCAAAGGATTGTCATTGTCTGATTCTAATACGACAAGCCGAGATGCCTACAATACCAACCTTAAGGAGTCGGAGCCTATGTACAAAAATCCTAATATACCGGTGGATGAAAGGGTCGAAGATCTGGTTAGCCGTATGACCCTTGATGAGAAGATCGCGCAGATCATGTGCATCTGGGGGATGAAACAGCAATTGATCTTAGAGGATGGTTCTTTTGACGAACAAAAGGCCGCCCAGAATATACCCCATGGCATTGGGCAAATTGGGCGTCCGTCCGAAGGGTATAACAGGGATCTTCTTCAAAACCGCACAGCAAGGGAAATGGCAGAATTCACGAATTCGGTCCAGAGATATTTCATCGAGAAGACACGTCTTGGCATCCCGGTGGTTTTTCATGAGGAGTGTCTTCATGGCCATGCAGCCAAAGATGGCACAAGCTTTCCGCAGCCTATTGCCCTTGCAGGCACATGGGACGAAAACCTCGTTCAAAGACTCTTCTCGATGACTGCGCTTGAAGCAAGGTCTCGCGGCGCGCATCAGGCACTGACGCCGGTTGTGGATGTCTGTCGGGAACCTCGCTGGGGACGTGTGGAAGAGACATACGGTGAAGACCCGTACCTGGTTTCCCGGATCAGTGTTGCCGCTGTTAAGGGGTTTCAGGGGGAAGGACCTGGAATTGATAAGGAGCACGTGATTGCGACCCTGAAACACATGACCGGCCATGGTCAACCCGAATCGGGTATGAATATTGGCCCTGCGAACTATTCTGAGCGCATCATCAGGGAGATCTTTCTGCCGCCCTTTAAGGCCTGTATTCAGGAAGGAGGCGCCCAGAGCGTCATGGCATCCTATAACGAGATCGATGGGGTGCCGTCACATGTGAATCGTTGGATGCTTACGGACGTACTGCGGGGCGAATGGGGTTTCAAGGGATACGTGGTTTCAGATTATTACGGAATTCAAGAACTCTACACGCGTCATAAGGTGGTAAATGACAAGGTAGAGGCAGCTAAAGGGGCCCTTTATGCAGGGGTTGATATAGAATTGCCGGACATGGATTCTTATCCTGAGATTAAAGGTCTGGTTGAAAGCGGCGAACTGCCGATGGAGATTCTCGATACGGCGGTTCGAAGACTATTGAGGTCCAAGTTCCTGCTGGGTCTTTTTGAAGACCCCTATGTTGATCCGAAGAAAGCGGAAACAATCGTCGGCAGCAAAGAGAATGCCAAGCTGGCACTCGAAGCTGCCCGGAAGTCCATCACCCTTCTTAAAAATGAAGGGAATCTTCTGCCACTTGACCCCTCCAGGTATGAGAAGATCGGTGTCATTGGACCAAATGCGGATCAGACCCTGCTCGGCGGTTACAGTGATGTGCCGCCTTATTTCGTAACTGTACTCGAAGGAATAAAAAAACAGGTAGGCGACGATAAAGTGCTTTATGCCGAAGGATGCCGTATTACCGAAAAAGGTAGCTGGTACCTGGACCCGGTAGTGCTTCCCGATCCCGAAGAGGATGAAAAGCGCATGCAGGAGGCGATCGAGGTCGCCGGAAAGGCGGACATAATTATTCTGGTTCTGGGAGGCAATGAACTGACCTCGCGCGAGGCCTGGGGCACGGGTGAACACCTGGGCGACCGTGCCAGCCTGGAACTGGTCGGCAAGCAGAATGAACTGGCCCGCAGGATTCTAGAATTGGGCAAACCGGTTGTCGTGGCGCTGTTTAACGGCAGACCATTATCCATAGACTATCTGAACGAAAACGTCCCGGCGATCCTCGAATGCTGGTACCTCGGCCAGGAAACCGGCCATGCGCTCGCCGACGTCATCTTTGGAGATGTAAATCCGAGCGCCAAGCTTCCGATATCATTTGCACGTTCCGCAGGGCATCTCCCGGTTTTCTACAACTATAAGCCCACGGCGCGCCGCGGTTATCTTTTCGATGATGTCTCTCCACTGTTTGCCTTTGGTTATGGCCTCAGCTATACCACCTTTGAATACAGCAACGTTTGGCTAACAAAATCCCGGATCGGTATGGACGAAACTACGATGGTTTCCGTTGACGTCAAGAATACCGGCGATCGCGCGGGAGATGAGGTTGTACAGATGTATATCCGCGACAGGGTCAGTTCGGTGACCAGGCCGGTCAAGGAACTTAAGGGATTTGCCAGAATCTCTCTGAAGCCGGGAGAGTCAACCACGGTTTCGATTGATATAACACCCGAGAAGCTCTCTTTTTACGACACCGATATGAACTGGGTCGTAGAGCCTGGGGAATTCGACATTATGGTCGGTTCATCATCCCGTGAACAGGACCTGCAATCCGTTTTACTTACCGTTCAATAGATCAAAACAGACAAGAGGTTTTATTGAAGGGGTAATCGTCCGGTTCCACCTTTAGACTCTAGGTGAACAACTGCAGTTCCAGGTCGCCGATGGCATACGCGGCGTAGAGGCGATCAGTCTCCAAATAGGTTAGGATTCGGGCCTTGTCAATGATCTCACCAGTCTTCCACACTTTAGTCAGGTGAATCTCTTTTCGGTTTAGAATGGGGACGCTGTAAACTTATTTACTTGTTGCTATGAGAGATTGAAGCTCTTACAGAAGTGACCGATATTAATAGTTTGCGGACCATTAGTATTCTGTTACTCATGACAAGTTTATAAGTTTACAGCGTCCCCATTCTCACAAGCCTTAGCATACTAAAGAAATAAGCCCGTCAACAAAATTGTTGGCGGGCTTATTAAGTGAAGAGCTAATTTAATTTAGCTTTTAAAACCAAACCTTTGCTGCCAAGTAGAATCTGCGGCCAATAATATCGTGGCTGTTAATAAAACTGCCAAGATTGTTGTTAGTTGAACTTCCGCCAATAGGCTCCGGTTTGGCGTAAAACAGGTTATTGATGCCACCGCGCAATTCTATGCTGTCACTTATGAGATAGCGAGCAAATAAATCAAATAGATCATAGGAGTTTACGCCTCTAACATCGGAGGCACTACCGGGCGCTGGATCCAGCTTTGGCAAATGCATCCAGCGTAAACCACCAGAGAATCCACCATTGCTGTAGGTAAAGGTAGTAAGCGTTCGGTAATCGAAGGATGAATTGGTTACGGTTCCCGTGTAGTCAACAAATTGTGCTTTTGGAAATGGTGCTACCGCATATTCTTCGAGAAAACTCACCAGCATATTCACGCCCACGCGCCCAGGAACCGAATCAAGTCCCATGTCAGAGAAATCTGAACTCCAATCGATTTGAACATCGTAGCCCTCAGAGAACAGTCCCCCTTGGTTAACGTAGGTTGCCTGGTAGTTTCGGTCGGCACCCCAATCATTCATCCCATCGCCTATGTACTCTCGGTTAATGAGAGCGCAATACGGGTTGCCGGCTGCCAATTCTGCGCCGGTGTAGGTACCGGGAGCTGAGCCTATTAAGGGGTTGTACTGGGGATCCATACATTGCTGATATATCGTATTATGCCCGGGGACGCCAATCGCGCCCTCAACTTCGATTTTGTAATAGTCAATAGAAAGCCGCATATTTTTCACAGCTGGCGCCGAAAAAGGCGAGTCGATAACGATCCCCAAGGTCTGGGTATCGGCCGTCTCAGATTTCAAGTTTGGATTACCCCCCGTTATTCCTAAACTCCAGGGAAAGTACCAATTTTGACCAAAGACGTTATACGCCCAGTTATCCGCACTGGCCCCAGGCACGTACAGGGGAAAGGGATCTGGCGCGCCACCGCGGACCATTAAGTATTGACACAGGACCTGCACATTATAGCGGTTGGGGTTTTCAGGTTTATTGCCCCAACCCGGTCCTTGTGCCCAGCTACCACAGGCATCCGGTGCGGGGAAGTCAAGGGTACTGGCACCTGTTGGAGTAAACAGCTCGGCGATATTTGGAGCGCGGTTTGCACGCTGCACGCCCCCACGTAAACGAACCCAATCAGTGACTTTCCAATCCGCCATTACCTTATGGGTATCCACTTCTTCCGCGATGCTGTAATCCGAATAGCGATAGCCTGGTTCCAGGGTAAGACTTTTTATCAAAGGCAAGTCCTTGACGACCGGGATTAATAATTCCGCATATAGCTCAGATACATCGGTATTCCCTTTTACAGCCGTTGGTAACGCAATATTACCAACGACATTGGGAAATTCTTGGTTGGCGTTAAAACCGGTGTCGGGATTAAAGAGAAATTCTTCTTCGCGATAACCAGCACCCGCCGCAAACTTAAGCATCCCGGCGGGCAATTCAAAAGTACTGCCCTGCATGTTGGCTTCAAAAACATTTTGTTCCAGGGTAGTGATGGAGTTCATGCGAAGGGTCATGTAATCGGCACAGTCCTGACTGACGTAGGACGAATCGTTGATACTACCATCTTCGTTAAATACAGGAATTCCACTTTGGCAGGAAGCGATAACGGATATTGGATACCCCCCCGAAAAGCCCTTGCCATATTGGTCAGCTTCAAATATTTGCTGGGCCCTTGGTAAATATGTAAATCCTTCGAGTTGCTGAGCGTTGATCGTTGACTTGCCGTGAGAATAATACAAGTCCCAGGTCCAATCATCAGTGAACCCGGATCCAAACTCGCCACGTAGACCACCGCTGACCTGATATACGTTACTTGTTGTAAGTGTCTGATAAGGCGGTAAGTAATGCATAGATTGTTCGAAATTCCATGGCGCATCCGGAGTCGGTCGCGAATTTAACAAATCGGCCAACCCGGCAGGCACTGGATGTTGAGCCACACCGGCAGGTGCTTGACCGAATTGCGGCGAATCGGGATCGTCATACAGAGGGTTATAGGGCATTAGTATGTCCCAAATGTTAAAAAATTGCTGTTGGGCACCGATCGCTAGAACTTGGTTCTCCGAATAGCGCAGATCCATATAAAACTCGGTGTTATCAGTCAAACTAACCCTTCCAGATCCAAAAATCGAATATCGCGTTAGGGGCAATTGCAAATAGTTAATGTCTTTATTGAAATAGGTAAGGTTACCATCCGGAGTAATTTTAAAGCCAGAGTCATATCCTATTGGACCCGTATAAGGGTGGGCCGGATCTAACGGATTCTCTTCGTCAAATACGTTGCCGTTTTGATCGATGCGGTAAAGAGCCGCACCCCAACCTGCGGTTGGCATATTACCGGCAATCGGCAAATAGCCGACCAGCTTGGAAGTGCCTAAAGCTTGTACACCGGCAGAAATGGTACCGGGGTCTAACCAACCATCCCTAACAAATTCGCGATCTTTACCTAGGATAATGCCTCGATCTGCATAGCTAAAACCCATCATGACATTGCCGCGACCA
>Ga0111186_1046_pt1 | contig 24258 bp, 19 predicted proteins | sample DeeMarSWOR324_28_FD_80243 | JGI IMG/M metagenome (GOLD analysis project Ga0111186, IMG submission 80243) | Phycisphaerae bacterium SM23_30 | reverse complement strand
ATCCGCACCCCATGGCGCAGCCGATCAAGCTGGTAGCGACCTATCATCCGGCGTATCTGTTGCGGAATTATTCCACGGAGTCCCGGCGGCGGGTTTGGGATGATATGCAGTTGGTTTTGCGAGAATTGGGCCTACCGATACCGAGTGGCAATAGATGAGTGGATGAGTTAACGGCATAACCGTTATGACCAGGCTTGCTTGGGTATGCTGCCCGTCGAAAAGGAGTAATAATGGAGATTGATTGCGTGGTTCTGGGGGATTTTGCAACGAATTGTTACGTGGTTCGCGAATCGAACGCGACCAAAGAATGTTTGATTATCGATCCGGGGTATGGGGCCGAACCTTTGGTGGAACTGCTGCAGACCAAAAAGCTGCAGCCTCAACGTATCCTGCTGACGCACGGGCATTGCGATCACATTGCGGGGATCAAGTTATTGCGGAAAAAGTTTGGGGCGGTACCGGTATGTATCAGCAAGGCGGATGCGCCCATGCTCTCGAATGATAAGAAGAATCTAACGTGGATGACGGGGAATCTTCTGCGCCTGGATGAACCGGAAGAGATGTTTGAACCTGGTGATACCATTTACCTGGGTGCCTTGGAATTCGAGGTATTGTCCACGCCCGGTCACACGCCCGGAAGCGTGAGTTTTTATTGTGCCCGGGAGAAGGTAGTGTTCGTCGGTGACGCCCTGTTTGCCGGTTCCATCGGGAGAACGGACTTTCCCGGCGGAGACCTGCAGGCTTTACTAAAGGGCGTTCGGGAACAATTGTTCACGCTGCCCGACGAGACGCGGGTTTACACCGGGCATGGTCCGGCAACAACTACCGGGATGGAGAAACGTACTAATCCGTTTTTTTAACCAAGCCCCTCGCCTGGGACAAAGCCCCACATAACTATCGGAAATCTACCCAAAATGATTTTTAGCCGGGATTTATCGCCTCCTCATGGTGCGGGCCGGTTGGCGGATACCGGGGATCGGAGGTTATCGGCCGTTATGTTATTGTTGACAAAGGATTTAACCGGCTTGACGAGGCGGGGAAAAATGTTATAATAATAGATAGAGCGAATAAACATCCATATATAAAGGTATTAGTATCCATATCGTTGAGTGGATTTTAATCCCTTTTCGAGTAAGTACCGGTGCCAACTCTCTTTATATTGCAAGGTCCGGATAAGGGGCATAATTTTGACATCGATCACACCCCGGTGTTGGTCGGTCGGGGCAGTCCCGATCTGCCTTTGACGGATAACACAGTTTCGCGGCGGCACGCCCAGTTGACGAAAAAAGACGGCATATGGTCCATCCAGGATTTGAACTCCGCCAACGGCACTTATGTCAACGGGGTAAAATTTACCACCCCCATGGAGCTCAAGCAGGGGGATCAGGTCCGCTGCGGGGCCACATTAATTGTATTCGGCGGGACGCGCACCAGCGGCATAGCCGGAGAGTTGGGGGCCAGTCTTCGGATAGACGATAACGGCAACGTGGTTGAGTCTTCCATAATGTCCACGGTGCCTTCCATGGAAGACTCCGTGGTGATCGCGGCGCCGGAGGCCTCCAGCGCGGTGGAAAACCTGCGCTTGCTGTATGAACTGTCCAGGGCGGTCAGCTCCGTTTTCGATCAGCAGCAGTTGCTGGAAAAGATCATGGACATGATCTTCGACAGCCTGCCGGCGGATCGGGGCTTCATATTACTTAAAGAGGAAAATAAAGAAGATCTGCAGCCCAAAGTGGTGCGTTACCGCTCACCCAAGCACACCGGGGAGATCAACATCAGCCGCACTATCGTCAATCACGTGATGGAAAACAAGGAAGGCGTGATCTGCACCAATGCCATGCGTGATCCCCGTTTCGCCAAAGGAAAAAGCGTACACAATTTTGGGATACGTTCAGCGTTATGCGTGCCGATCAACGCCCGGGATCAAACCATCGGGGTAATCCACGTGGATACGACGGTGGCGACGCACACCTACGCCGGCGAGCAGTTGCGGCTGCTTACCGCGATTGGATTGCACACGGGTTTGGCGATAGAGCATGCCCGATTGTATCAGGCGGGAGTGCAGGCGGAGCGATTGGCGGCGGCGGGCGAAACAGTGGCTTATATTTCCCACGGCATAAAAAATATTCTGCAGGGCCTGCAAAGCGCCGCCGACACGGTGGAGATGGGACTCAACAAGAAAAAGATAGATACGGCCCGAAAAGGCTGGGGCATTTTGCAGCGTAACCTGACCAAGATTCAAAACCTGGTTCTAAATATGCTGGCCTTCACCAAGGCCCGCACGCCAAATCTGGCCATGACGCAGTTAAACCAGCTTATTAACGAGACGTTGGAGATGGTATCCAGCCTGTCGGATGAGAAACGTGTGGGGCTGATTCCGGATCTGGACGATTCCCTGCCGTCGATGCCGCTGGATCCGGACGGCATTCAACAGGTGATTCTGAATCTGCTGCTCAACGCCCTGGATGCGGTGGAACCGGATCGAGGCGTAGTCACAGTAAAGACGGCCTATAATGCAGAAACCCATGAAGCAATATTAACGGTAAGTGATAACGGCGCCGGGATTGAAGCCGACAAGTTAAACGAGATTTTCAGCGCGTTCGTATCCAGCAAAGGCCAGGGCGGGACGGGCCTGGGTTTGGCCGTGGTGAAGAAGATAGTCCAGGAACACAACGGCGCCGTTCAGGTCTCGAGCGAACCCGGCGAAGGCACGACCTTTACCCTCAGGCTGCCCACCACCGCCCCGGAAGTTATCGACAGCGGCGGTACTATCGGCCCGACCCGCCGACCCGGATAAAGTTTTCCTTGACGGGTATTCGTCCTTTCGGGGAATCGTTCAGGCGTTTTCTTTCCGGGGGATGTTTTTCGGCGGCAAGGCATAAGTGCTGATAAGGGCCGCCCCCCCGGCCACGAAGAAAGTCAGCATCTTGGCGGTGATCTGCTCTTCCAGGCCGGTGCTAATCCATAGAATAGTAAAGACCATCCCGGTTACAATAGTAACCAGCACGGCTTTACCGTGGAAACGCTTCCAAAATAGCGTAAGCAGAATCACCACGGAAAAGGGTCCGCCAATTCCCGCCCAGACATAACCCACCAAAGTGAAAATAAGATTGGAAGGGGATATGTAAGCGATAATAAGGGCGATAAGCGCCAGCAAGGCCGTTACGATTCGGGAACGAGTCAGATTACTCATCCCCCCGGTTTTATCAGAGTTTGGGGCGGGTTTAAGTATGTTCTCCGAAAATTCGGTGGCGGAAAGGATGAGCAGAGAATCAGCGGTGGAGATCATAGCGGCGATGGCGCCGGTAATAAGGATGGCGGCGATAACGGGGGGGAAGATTTTTAACATGACGGCCGGCATGACATATTCCTGATCTTCAAGACCGTCGGGACCAAAAAGGGCGATGCCGATCCAACCGATAGAGAGAGCTCCAATATAAGCCAGAATGGTCCAGACAACCCCGATGTTTCGACCGAGTTTGGCCTGCCGGGCGTCTTTGATGGCCATAAAACGCATGCTTAGTTGGGGTTGGCCGCCCAGGTACCCAAAAAACCAGGAAAAACCTGTCATGATAATCAGGCCGGCGGAAAATCCCTTTACGGCGCCGGTGAGCGAACTGTATTGGGACCCGGCCTGAGATAGGGCCTGGGAGATAGATTGAGCGTATAATTCGGGATGGTTTGATAGATAAATAATTCCCACCATCGGCCCGACCACTAAAGCGGTAATCATCACCAACGCCTGAATGACGTCGGTATAGACCACGCTGCGAAAACCGCCATAGACGGTGTAGGGAACAATAATGATGGCCGTTATCAGCATGCCCCATTTAGGATCGATATCAAACATGGTGAAGAGTTTTACCGCCGCCCAAAAATTGAGCCCCCACATAAAAGAAGAAAAAAAAGACAATCGTTAGACTACCTACAATTCGTATCCATTTGCCCACGTCACCGTGTCTTTTGGCGATATAATCGACAAAGGTGTTAATTTGGTATTTTTCCGCCTCTTCTTGAAGGCGCCAGGCGATGGCGATCCAGGCGGTGACAATCCCCACCAGACAGCCGACGGCGGTCCAGGTCTCGGTCAACCCGGTGGCGTAGGCGGCGCCGGGCAATCCCAAAAGGGCCCAGGAGGATTCGCCCGTGGCCCGTTCGGAAAGGGCCGCCGCCCAGCCGGGAAGTTTGCGGCCGGCAATGGAATAATCAGTATCGGATTTAACCTTTCGGCCCTGATATAAACCCCAGAGGATCAACAGGGTCAGGTAACCGATCATCACGATCAGAATTTGCGTCTGATGCTCCATCGATTACTCCTTATTAAAATCACTCCTGCGAGACAATAAGAGATATTATCTCGGATTTGCCGGATATACAATTGAAAAAGATTAACGCGTGGGTCAGTCCCGGCGTTCCGGGACAATCTACTGACTTGAAAAAGATTTCAATCATTTACTCATTCATATTCAGCGAACAGTGTTAATGCAGAAACTTTATGTATATTAACATTGATTATCCGGCCGATCAGAGCAGTTGAACCATTAAACACGACGATATGATCGCCCTTGGTGCGTCCCACCAACTGTAATTTTTCTTTACACCGGGCATTTATTTGTGGTTTTTCTTCGGCGTTGTCTAAGTGGGATTTCTTGCTGGGACCTTCGACGAGGATTTCCACGGTTCTTTGGATCCATTGTTGGTTATCGGTAAGGGAGATATTGTTTTGCACTTCCAGCAGTTCGGTATTGCGGCGGCGCTTGATTTCCTGGGGTACATTATCGGGCAGGTGTTTCCCGGCGCGGGTGGCCGGCCGGGGGGAATATTTAAAAATAAAGCAATTTTTATTACGAAAGATACTGCTGCGCGGTATAGCGGCGATTCATGGCTTTAAGGATCTTGTCGGAGCCCGATTGGGCCGGGATATGCAGGTATTCGCACACCTTGGGCAAATCTGCCATGGCCTGCAGGATACGCTCATCGAAATCACGCGGGTAACTGGTGACAAACCGCACCCGTTGAAGACCCTCGATCTCGTGCACTTTTTCCAGAACGTCCGCCAGGTGAAATTTTTTGTGGCCGTCGGAATATCGATATGAGTTGACGGTCTGGCCCAGCAGGGTAATTTCTATGATACCGGCTTCCACCAGCCTTTTTGCCTCCGTGACGATGTTATCTATCGGTCGCGACTGTTCCGGGCCGCGCACATAGGGCACGACGCAGTAGCTGCAGTGATTGTTGCAGCCGCGCATCACCCGCAAATAAGCCTGAAAAGAAGTTTTAGGCAGATGCCGTGGATGCGCCATATCCAGTTGCTCCAGCGGCTCCATTTGGGAAGGATCGTTCAAAGTCAGTTGGCGCTGCTTATCCCGTTGGGCAAGATGAATCATTTCCCCGAGGCGATGTAATTGGCCGGGTGCACAAACCACATCCACTTGGGGATGGTTATCCAGCAACTGCCGACCCATGCGTTGAGCCATACAACCCACCACCGCCAACACCAGATCACCTTGTTGATGATGGCGCCAACCTAGTTGGCCGATCTTACTGATGACCTTGTCCTCCGCATGCTGACGCACCGAGCAGGTATTATAGATAACCACCTGGGCCTGAGCAAGATCGTCGGTGATATGATAGCCCTGTTGGATGAGCTCACCGACGATCAGTTCCGAGTCGAGCTTGTTCATCTGACAGCCCATGGTTTCAATATAAACGTTGCTTTTCATAAATGATTATTTTCGCTTAATTTCAGGCTGTTTACATAAGCCTAGTATTTGCAGGGTGTTACGGCAATTAAATTTTTCTGGCATTTATTATAAGATTAAAGTATAGTAAACAAAAGGTAAATTTGTCTATTTTTCAATAGTCAAACAGTCATAGAAAAATCCTTACGGATGAAGTTGGTGTGGTTTATAAAAAGAAAGCATCGTGAAACGGTGCGGCGGTTGTTTTGTGGGGCGCTGGTGGTGGTATATCTGTTGGTGACGGGCGCCGCCAATCTGTTTCACACGGAAGTTTATAACCACAGCAATGACCGTTCTCATCAGCGGAATGATTCGCCGCTGTCGGCCGGTTGCGATAATTTATTCCAACAAGATAGCGGATATTTTACTCACTCCAGCGCTGTCTGTCCCGTCTGTGTCTTTTTAAAGACTCATAAAAGCCAGGTTTTTCATGATTGTATCTTGGTGTCACTAACCCCGCCCCCCCTCCTGTGCTTTCAGGCGGTCGAGGTGGTTTTACCTTACAAGCACCCCCTCCCAGCCCTGCAAACCCGTGCCCCTCCTGCCTGATACCTCTCCAGGCCGAGACCATACGTCTTCGCTGATTGCCTGTGCCGGAATTATCAGCTCCTGATCACGTTGATGGTTATAGGAGTCTAATCCTGATCGTATCTTCAAGGTTGGTATGTATCGCCGGCAAAGGCAAACTAAGATAGCCCATGATTTTCAGGAGGTATAAATATGCAAAAAAGATGGTTGATCTATATAATTATTTTTATCACGGGGGCGGTTGGGACGGCGACGGCCCAGCAAGAACAGAAACAAAGTACGGATCTGCAACAATTTCAGCAAAAGCTTCTCGAACTGCAGCGGCAGATGGAGCAGATGAAAAAAGAGCATGAAGCGGAAATCCTAAGTTTAAAAGAACAGATGCAAAAAGCCGTCCAGGCCGAAGCGGTCGCCCAGGAGCAAACCCAGCAGCAGGAACTCGAAGCCCTCTTACAGCAGATGCAGGAAATAGCCGGGGAAGAGGAACCGGAAAAAACCCCCCAAGAAACCGTTTTTCGTTTTAAGGGCCTGGGGCTGCAGGCTTTAAATCCGGAAATCAGCGTCTCGGGCGATATGGTCGGTTCCTATAACCACCAGGCGCATGTCAGAAGACGCACCGATTTCACAGTTCGTTCTTTTGAATTGAATTTTCAATCCTATCTGGATCCGTTTTCCCGATTCAAGGCCACCGTGCCTATTGACGATGAGGGAGTGATTGAGGTCGAAGAGGCCTATTTCACCCGCTTCAACGTTCTCGATAATTTCAATTTGACCTTCGGTAAATTCCGCCAGCAGTTCGGCGTGATCAACCGCTGGCACGGCGACGCCCTGGATCAGGTCGATTATCCTATGCCCATCACCATGATTTTCGGTGATAACGGCTTATATCAGCCCGGGATCGCGCTGGACTGGACCATGCCTCAATGGGGCGCAGCCGCCCAGGAATTAAATCTCCAGATCACCCGTTCCGAAAACGAACGTCTCTATGAAGGCGAGACGCTGGGCAATCCCTCGCTCTTGATCCATTATAAGAACTTTCGCGATCTTTCCAAAGATGCGTATTTCGAATGGGGTCTGTCGGGGCTGTTCGGCTGGAGCGATGAATGGCAATTGGCAACGGCTACCCAACACGACACCTTAGGTACGCAGGTTTTCGGGGCTGATTTCACTTTTGTCTGGGAGCCCATCGAAAGGGCCATGTATCGCAACATCGAATGGCGCAGCGAAATCTTTGCCCTCAATCGCGACCTGCTGGCGCCGGACGGCTCCGGCCAGGATAACCTGCAGGCCTGGGGCGCTTTCAGCTACGTACATTCCAAGATATATCGCAATCTCTACCTCGGCATCCGGGGTGATTATTTCGCCCCCGATACCAAGGATTACGCCGGCCTTTTCCAAAATGCGCCGATCACCCCCTTGGCCTACGCCTCCGGAAACCCCTATCGCTGGCAGATGGCGCCCTATTTAACCTGGTGGCAGAGCGAATTTGTCCGGTTCCATCTGGAGTATAACTACGCCGACGGCCGGGGTACGGGAGGACCGGCCCATGTGTTTTTATTCCAGGTGGTCTTTGCCGCCGGACCGCATAAACATGAACGATATTAATCAGATTTTACGCAAAGACAGAAAAGCGCAAATATAAGAAAGAGTTAAATATGAAAGTGAGGTAATTATCATGATTAAAAGAACAGTAATATTAACCTTGATGGTGTTGTTGGTGGCGGCGGGAATCTTCTCGACGGACCGCACCGCCGCCCAGGAAAAAAAGGCGCTGCACGTGGTGACCACCCTGCCGGATTACGCTTATCTCGCTCAAAAGGTCGGCGGCGACCGCATTACCGTCGAGCACATTGTGCATGGCGTGCAGGATCCGCACAATATCCGGCCCAAACCCTCGTTTATCCAGATGGTCAAGCGGGCCGACCTGCTGGTGGGAACGGGCCTGGACCTGGAGATGTGGCTGCCCTCGGTGATTGATAAATCCGGCAACAGCAAGGTCCGCAGCGGCGAAAACGGCTTTGTCGCCGTCTCCGAAGGCATACCGCTGATAGAAATACCCAAGGTGCTCTCCATGATCGAAGGCGACGTCCACACCCAGGGCAATCCCCATTTTACCTGCGGTCCGCTTAATATGAGGAAGGGCGCCAAGAATATCTCTATCGGCCTGATTAAAAATGACCCGGAAAACAAAACCTTTTACGAAGAAAATCTAAAGAAGTTCCAAAATGAGATTGACACTCACTTATACGGTCAGGAACTGGTCAAGCTTTTCGGTGGGGATCTGCTCTGCCGGCTGGCCCGCGAGGATAAGCTGATTAAATTTCTCGAAGATAACAAGCTGCAGGGTGAACCCCTTATCAACAAATTAGGCGGCTGGATGAAAAAAATGCTGCCCCTGCGGGGCACCCCCATTGTTACTTTCCATAAGAATTGGTCTTACATGACCAAACTTTACGGTCTGGAAGTGCCGATGTACATCGAGCCCAAGCCCGGCATCCCCCCCTCGGCCAAGCATGTCAACGATCTGATTAATATAATGCGCGAACAGGATGTTCGGATACTCTTCTGCGCCAATTATTTTGATGAAAGGAAGGTAAAAACCATCGCCGAGCGGGTGGACGCCGAGGCCATTATGGTCCCCCTCTATGTGGGTGCTGCCGAGGGGCTTGAAGAATATTTTGATCTGATGGATTATTGGACGGATGAATTGTTGAGCGCGGCCCAAAAGAAAGGGATTATCGAATATAGGTAAACTATCACCCCAATTTATCAACCACATGCGAAATAGGATAATTCCAGGCGACATACCTTTTCTTGCGCGTCGGGCTGAGCCTGTACCATACCTGTTTAAGCTTATGACATCAAATACGGCAACATAGGGAGACCACAATGTGGGATACCGTCAGATTCTTTTCCCTTCAGCTTAGTTTAATCGGGGTGGTACTGATTTTGCATACCTATCTGGGCCTGCACATTATCCGAAGGGTGCTGGTCTTTTCCGATCTGGCTTTGGATCAACTGGCGGCCTTGGGGGCGCTGGTGGGGGTGCTGCTGATCCATAGATGCCCCGACCTGATCGCCAGGTATAATTTGGACCTGGAATACGGTTCTGCGGCGTCTTACGTGCTTTCCCTGCTGTTTGTTCTTATGGGGGCGCTGCTCTTGGCCCTGATCAAGCCCAGAGAAAAAACCATACCGCGGGAAGCGGTTATCGGCATCACCTACGCCCTGGCCCTGATCGCCTCCCTGTTGGTGACCGACAAATTCCCCGGCGGCGATGCTTACATGCTAAAAACCCTTAACGGGTATATGGCCTGGGTGAACTGGAAATTGGTGGGGGTGACGGCGGCGGTGTACATCGCCCTGTTGATATTTCATTTTATATTCCGCAAGCAGTTTATCGCCCTGGTGGACAATCCCCAGCAGGTTAAGAACATGAAACTGTGGGACTTTTTCTTTTTTGCCACCCAGGGGATTATCACCATCTTGATAGTCCCGGTGGCCGGCGTCTTTTTGGCCTATGTCTTTTTAATGCTGCCCGCCGCCGTTGCCGCTATGTTTACTAAAAAATGGGGTGCAGGACTTCTGTTGGGCTGGCTGGTCGGCTTTGTCGCCTGCACCTTCGGCTTGAGCTTTTCCTATCGCATCGACTGGCCCTACGGACCCAGCCTGGTGCTGGCAATGGGTATCTTTTTTTTCGGCGCCATTGTTATCCGAAGTGTGCTGAACAGAAGAAGCCCTACGTATGAAAAGGAAATAACTGATGTTGGAACTGATTCGTGATTATGACATGACCTTTCTGGCCTGTATGATTATAGGCCTGACGCTGGGGTATCTGGGCATTCACGTCCTTAAAAGAGAAATCATTTTTATCGACATCGCCCTGGCCCAGTTTGCGGCGGTGGGCACCATTCTCGCACATGAAATTTTTGACGCCGAGGAAGACACCCTGGCCGCATATTTATGTTCTTTTGTTTGTATTTTAGTGATGGCCGTATTTTTCGCCCTGGTGCACCGTAAAATTCACCAAATAGCTCTGGAGGCGATCATCGGGGTATCTTATGCCATCGCCGCCGCCGGCGCCCTCTTTTTGATGGGGGTTATGATCGCCGGACACACCCACTCCTCCTTGCATGAATTACTGACGGGGACCCTTTTTTATGTGAGTGATTTTTGGCCGGATGTTTTCCTTTTCCTGCTGGCCCTGTTCATTGTGGCGGTTTGTTTTATCATCTTTAGAAAACCGCTCAACCGGTTATCGGAAAGTTATCGGCAGACCCTCGATCTGGGCTGGACCATGGTGGCCTGGGACATCCTCTTTTACGCCATAATGGGAATCGTTATCACCGTTACCGTCCGGACCGCCGGCATCGTGGTGGTCTTCAGTTACCTGATCATCCCCGCCACCATCGCCGCTCTATTCACCCAAAAAATCTGGGGGCAGTTAATCATTATCGCCGCCGCTGTCTTGTTGGCCTCGCTCTGCAGCATCTGGCTTACCCAAACCTATGACTACTCCTTCGGACCGCCCATCGGCCTGTTTCTCGGCATCTTCCTGGTTCTGGCCGCTATATGTAAGAGATTATCTCTGGCTTTTGCCGAGAAAAAACCCGCCCCCACCCCCTTAGACCTGACCACACCTCGCTTATAATAGCCCCCGGGATTAAATCAAGGGGTCCTTCCCCGGGCGGCAGCCTCAAGCCCGGCTTGGGGATGGATACCCGCCTGCGGTTTTGGATTTAATCCTTTTTCATCAAACAGATCAGTTTCGACGGCGTCCGGATAAACAGCCTTCCCGCCGCCGCCACGATGGACGAGCGGGTGGGGCTTTCGTTTAACTGGGTACGGAAAAGCTCTTTGAATTCGTCGCCCGCCGCCAGCACCACCACCTCTCCGTTTTCGTTGACGCAGTAAATCTTGCCGTCGGCCCCGGTGGGTGAAGCCCGAAACACCGCCCGGCCGCCCAGTTCGCCCTGCCAAATCTGCTTGCCGGTTTTAGGATCAAGACAGCTCAGAAGCCTCCGGCTGTCGTCCACCACGTAAAGACGACCTTGATAAAACAAACTGGTGCAGACATCGGGAGTATATCTCTCGAAAATCCAGGCGACATCATCATTGGTCAAAGTGCCCGAACCGCCCGCTTTTATAGCGTACATCGGTTGACCGCCCCGCGGGGCGACGATATAAACCAGGTCGTCAACCACCAGCGGCGAAGGCACCAGCCGCCAGGCCCGGTCCTTTCTCGGGGCGTACCCGAACCGCCAAAGCTCTTTACCGTTGACCGGGTCATGCCCCGTCACGTAATCGCCGCCCACCACAATAATGTCGGTGCGCTCTTTCCCCTGATAAACCATGGGGGTGGTGTAGGCGTCCTGCGATTCGTTCTGGGCGTCGGTCTTACGCTCGATCAGCCAGATATTTTTACCCGTTTCACCATCCAGCGCCATCACCAGCGATTTATGCGGCTCGATATCGCCCGCCGCCCGATGCCAGGGCCGATCCCGCCGCAGCACCTGCACAATCAGCTTATCCTCAAGCAGCAGCGGACTCGAACCGTAGCCCCAGTTCAAATCGAAGTTGCCGTAATCTTTCGATAGATTGCGCGACCAGATTTCCTGGCCCTTGAAATCATAAGCAATCAGATCACCGGTGCCGAAGAGAAAATACACCCGTTTGCCGTCGGTCACCGGCGAGGAGGTCGCCTTGGTGTTTCTTTGCTGATTTCGCGGCACGTCAAAGGTAACCCGACACGCCTCCTCCTGCCAGACGATCTTGCCGCCGGAAATATCAACGCAGATAGCATACAGTTTTTCATAGGTGCTGTCAGTGGAAGCAAGAAAAAGTAAATTATCCCAGACGACGGGCGTGGCCGACCCCTCCCCGGGAAGCTTAAGCTCCCATGCTGTGTTTTCCGTCTCGCTCCAGGAAGCGGGCAGGTTCTTAATATCCGCCGAACCGTTCAGAAACGGCCCCCGCCACTGCGGCCAATTCTGACCGAAACAAACCCCACTCAACGACAAAATAACCATTACCAGAATTGTCTTTCTCATGTTTTCGCCCTTTCTTGCCCTTCGAGGCGTTGGGTAATTATTTTCTATTTCATATTATTATAGTAGGCACTGCCGTTTTGTCACCCTTCTGAAAAAAATTCTTTTAGCTCAGTTGATAAATGTTATATAATACTTTACATCATACAATGCCTCGCCCATTAGGCCTTAAACAGTAAAATATATTTGTGAGGTAAATCATGACGAATCGCTGGAATCTCGAAGGCAAACGAGCTTTGATTACCGGCGCCACTCGCGGTATCGGCCGCGCCGTGGCGGAGGATTTTTTACAGTTGGGGGCGGAAATCTTCGTTATCGCCCGGGATAAAGAACGCCTGGATCAGACGTTGGAGCAGTGGAAAGAATCGGATTATAAGGCCTGCGGATGCGCCGGCGACCTGGGCAAAGCCGAAACCCGACAAACGTTATTTGCCGAAATCGAACGTCTTTGGGGACGCCTGGACATTCTGGTGAACAACGTCGGCACCAATATCCGAAAAAAGGCGCTGGAATACGATGAGCAGGAATATGATTTTATCATGGAAGCCAACCTCAAAGCTACCTTTGATATGTGCCGTAAGGCCTATCCGCTTCTGAAAAAAGCCGGCGGCGGCAGTATTGTTAACATGTCATCGGTGGCCGGATTAACCCATCTGCGAACCGGCGCTCCTTACGGCATGACCAAAGCCGCCCTGGTCCAGTTGACCCGCAATCTGGCCGTCGAGTGGGCCCCCGATAATATCCGGGTTAACGCCGTCGCGCCCTGGTACATCCGGACGCCTTTAGTGGAACCTGTCCTGTCGGATAAAGAATACCTCGCGGCGGTATTAGCGCGAACGCCCCTGGGAAGAATCGGCCAACCCCGGGAAGTGGCGGGAGTTATTTCTTTTCTATGTATGCCGGCCGCCTCCTACGTTACCGGGCAGTGCATTTCCGTCGATGGAGGTTTTATGGTCTATGGTTTTTAGGCATCGGCCGGTTCGTAGGCCCGCTTAATACTACATGTCTATGTAGCTATTAAAAGGCCTGGAAAGGACCAAATATATCAGCCCCGGCTATACCCCCCACTAGATAATATCGGCCGCCTCGGCGGGAATCCAGGCCTCATCGCCGCTGCTTAGTTCGATCCGTAACCAGACGCTGCGTTCCTCTAAAACGTCGAACTCGGCGCCGCTGTGCAGCGGCTCCTTAAAACTGGCGGGATAGTTGTCCCCGTCTCCCTGCCGCGCTATCACGGAATCGGCCGTAATCACGCCCTGCCTATGGGTATTAAGTTGATATGTATCCAGACCAACGGAGGCGAAAAGGCAAAAAGTGACGATTAAGGCGATAACCATAATCCCAAGGGCAAAACGCATCCGACGGGTCCAGAGCCGACAGCTGCCGGCTAAACAGGTGAGCACCCAAAAGCAACCGGCCGTCATGAATTTCGTCTTGACGCTAAAATCATAATGCCAGAAAAACAGGGTGTGCAAAACCCTTCGCTCGGCTTTGACGGGGATCTGGTCCAGCCGCTGACGGCGGGCAAAATCAAGATTCTTTCCTAAATCGGCATCGTCCGGCATAAGTCGTTGCCCTCGTCGATAATTCACTATCGCCCGCCCCAGATCCCCTTTGAGCAAATAGGCGTTGCCGATATTGTAATACAGATAGCCGTTGGCAATGCCCGCCTCTTCGACAATCCTCTGATAACGCAAGATTACCTCATCGTAAAGCTCTCGGGCGCGCAAAGGAGAAGTTTGTATCAAATCATTTGCCTGTCGAAAAAGCTGACTCGCCTGGTAAGTTAAGTCGTTGATTTCCTCCGGGGAAAGTTCATCCTCCGCCGGGGCCGACGAGCATAACAAAACTATGATCAGGACGGTTGTTATCAGATGCCGTCTCATGTCTTTATGTGTTTATCCAGCGTTTTGACGACCTCGGCAATCTCTCGAGGTTTAATGGTGTCATTATCGGTCAGGCCGCCGGCGAATCGGCTTTGTTCGCATCGCTCCAACGCTTGACAAAAGCGCTCCACAGTTTGCAAATCCCGACAATTCCTCGAGAGAATCTCTTTACAATCACGTGCCGTCAGGGACCGGGCGGTCTGGTCGAAACGATCGCCCACGTATCGCCGCATAATATCGGCCGCCGCCTGCCGGGCCGATTCGCTTTGGCTGTCCAGACGCTTGAGTCTGGAGACCGCCCGGGAGCACGAACGTACCCGACGGCGCGCCTGCTGACGGGCGGGATTGTTATGCCGAATCAGTCGGATAAACCCTGATCCTGCAAAAATTAATAGCGGACCCCACCACAAAGCCAGATACGCCGGCTGGATCAGGGCGGCCCCCGGGGAAAAGGCGGTATTTTCCCATAATCCCGGTCCTTCATAATTGGCGGCGATACCGGTCCGAACTGCCTCAATTTCACTCGCCTGGGGAATGATCTGAGCGCTCAAGGCCTGATCGGCGGTCACCACCTTCGTCGGTGCCACCTCCAGGGGGATGGCCTCACTGTGGACGGTGACGTATTGTCCTTTATCCACGTCAAAATAGCATAAAGGAATCGCCGGAATCTCGGTTACCTGGTCGTGGGCGGCGCGAATGGTCTGGGTAAAAACCTTGTGCATACCTACGATCTTGGGAGCGGATTGATCGGCCGGGATCTTAAAGTCTTGTGCCATTGCCGAAAGGGACGACAGATCGGGCATCTCAACCAGTTTCAGCAGTTCGCCCCCGATGCTGATGGTCAGGGTAATCGGATCGCCGACGTTAACTTTGACCGGACTGGCAAAAGTGGTTATCGAGTACCGGCCCACTAACCCGTTAAAATCGACCGGCCGACCTTCATCAGGCAGCGGCTTGACCGTCAAAGTGGCCCCCTGGGCCATGCTGGAAAAACGCCGGTACTCGCGGTTCCTTCCAAAAAAGTCATCGGCAAAAAAATCATCAAATATGCTGCGGCTTCTATCGCGGCTGGTCACCTCTACATTGCAGATTACCCCGGGCGCGGTGATCTGCATAACGCCGGGACGCCTGGGAATGAGAATCTTGCTAAATGTGATTACCAGACAATTATTGCCTTTATAAACGCCGTTCTCTTTGCGGGCTATTACCTGCCCGCCTTCCACTTCGATCTTGATTAATTCCCCTCCGGTCCCGGGCGGCGCCTGGGCCTCTTCCACGATAAAATTCTCGGTTTCCCGCAGGGCCGGAATATTGAAATTATACCCGCCCAAATTGGCGCCGACGTACCAGGTGATCGTCATCTCTATCGGCTGGCCCACGTAACATTCATCTTCAGAGAGCGACATTTCCAGGCCAAGTTTGTCGGTGGTGGCCGGTTTCAGTACATTTACAGCGACGGGATTAGTGGTATATCTTGTACCTTCGATTTCAACGATCACCGACGGGATGCGCAGGCGGCCGGCCTGGGGGGCAACAAATTGATATGCCATTACATAACGCAGCGTTTTTCTTTCGCTTACCTGGTTGTTGATAATCGAAATGCTGGTTTGGGAAACGTTTTGACCGCCGGCATAACGAGGCGACCAATCCTCCAGGCCCCCCAGATCAACCTTTCCCGGCTGCTCGTAACCGTCAATAATGATCTGATACTGAAATGGTTCGCCCGTGTAAATTTCCTGCTGCACGGCGGCCGTCACCCGGATGGCCTGGGCCTCCAGCGCAGCGGCGCTCAATAACAACGCCAGAGCCGCAAAACCAAATTGTATTCTTACTTGCTGTTTCATATCACGTGATTGCTTACCAGTCCTTATCGACTTTCTGATAACCGCCTGGCATTCTGCGCACCCGTTGTTTGCGCCTTTCCTTTTCCTGGTTTAATATGTCCCGCGCCGTGGTGTCCGGAGCCGCAAACTGTTGTTGCTCCTGGGATTGTTGCTGATCCTGCTGTTGCTCTTGCGGTTGATCCTGTTGCTGCTGCTGGTCTTGTTGCGGTTGGGGTTGTTGGGGAAAAGCCTCCAAAGCGCGATACAAACTTTCAGCGGCCTGCAATTGCTCCTCGGCGGCCCAAACCGCCTGAGCCTCAGTAAGATGATCCGTCGCCTCGCCTTGATGATCGGCGGCCTGGTTAAGTTCCCGAACTACGGTCTCCAGGATGTCCTTTTGCTGCTGCACCTGAGATGCCATATTGGGATCCATATTGGCCGGCGCGGGTAATTGGTTCAACATCTGCTCAGCTTCATCATTAACCCCTGTGGTATCCTCTCTGAGCTTCCCCTGCTCGTCGGCCTGTTGCGTTAGCTGCCGCCCCGCCTCCGCCGAAGGCTTGTTCGGATCAGGCATGCTTTTCTGTGTTTCTATGTTTTGCTGCAGTAATTCGCCTTGACGCCTCAGCAGCTCCCTGATCTTTTCCGCCAGCTGATTCTGTTGCTGCTGCTGCTGTTGCTTCTCCTGCTCTTTCTTGATTTTGTCCAGCAGGTCCTTCATTATCAACCGCGCTACCGCAATATTATGGGCGGCGTCGGCGTCCTCCGCCTTAATGTCAAGTACCTCGCGGTAGTACCTGACGCTGGTGCTTAGTTCCTCAAAAGCCTTTTGTAAATCGGAATCCAGCTGTTTCATCCCCCCCTGAAAGTGGCAGTTGCCCAGGTTATACTTGGCCCGCACCACCAGTTCCATGTCTTTGCTCTTGGCGGAAACCTGCTCGTATAAAATCCGCGCCTCCCTGTAATCCTCCAGCTTGTAATAACAGTTGGCCCGGTTATACATAATCACCGGGTCCTCCCACTCTTCCGGCGCTGCTTGTTCATATTGCCGCAGGGCTTCTACGTAGCGGCTCTCCTCGTACAATTGATTGCCCCGCCCTACAATCTCTGACAGCGATACCGCCCGGGCCGCCCCCGCCGGAACCAAAAGTATCACCAAAATAAATATGTTAAATCTTTTTACGTTCACTTATAAATGCCTCCAGCACTAATAATCCCAACGCCAAGGCCAGGAAAATCTGGAACTTCTCATCATATCTCATTATCGTGGTTGATTCCAGTTCTTTCTTGACCGCCGGGGCGATGGAGGAACTATATAGCTCCGCCAGATCGAACGTTCCCGTGCCCACCTGCCAATATTTACCCCCCGTGGCAAGGGCTATCTTGCCCAGAGTATAGCTGTCGAGTTTGGACCATACTTCTTCACCCTGGTATTTCAAAAAGGTCTTCTCGCCGTCGGATCCGGTAATCGGAATACGACTGCCTTCCCTGTCGTCGCCCAGCCCGATCGCGTAAATACGTACCCCTTCCTGGGCCGCCTTCTCTGCCGCGTTAAGGGGGAAGCTTTCATGATCTTCGCCGTCGGTGATTAAAATAATATCCTTGTAATCACGCTCCTGACGGTCGAAAACCTCCTCCGTGGCCTTGCGGATGGCATCGCCGATATTGGTGCCCCCCCGATTGATGCTCTCCGGCCCGATGTCAACCAGCGCCATCCGCACAAAACCGTAATCCTGGGTTAAGGGACATTTCACCACGCAGGAACCGGCAAAGGCGACTATCCCCACCCGATCGCCGTCCAGAACGTCCAGCAGATCGCCCACCGCCAGCTTGGCATGTTCCAGACGATTGGGATACAAATCTTCCGCCAGCATGCTCCGCGAAACATCCATCAACACCACTATATTACGCCCCCGACGCGCAATCTTCTCCGGCCGGGGATTCCAGCCCGGCTGCGTCAGCGCCACCACCACCGACCCCGCCGACAGTAAAAGCAGAAAGGCCTTGCTTAACTGACGCCTGATGCTTACCTGGGGATTGATCTTCCTCAGCAATTCAACCGCCGCAAACTGCTTCAGGACTCGACCCTTGCGGGTAAAACTGTAGCCGTAAAACGCCGCCAAAAAGGGCAAAGACCATAATAACCACAATGCCTGATAATCTCCCAGTCTCATAATCTTTATCTTTATCGCTTTTATTAAACAATGGGTGGCGCCCTCAAGCGAAGCTTGGGGGTGCTCTCACCGCCGTAACAGCATTCTATATGAAATTTCTGTGATAATATTTTTAACTCGCATTAAAAAACTCTTTTTACCAACTTTGTCGATATTAAGATGGAAGGCATGTCCGCGTTTCACGCGGACGTGTCATCTTCCCTAAGGCACCTTCCGAAATACCGTACAGCTCATGGCGATCTCCAACGCCAGCACCGCCAACGCCGCCAACGCCCACAGCGAAAATTTCTCCTCATATCGGCTGTATTCCACCGACTCGATCTCCGTCTTCTCCTGCTCGTCGATTTTATCGCATATCGTCCGCAGCGCCTCCCCGTCTTCGGCCCGACTGTAGAAACCTCCGGTTCCTTCCGCGACGGCCCTGAGCAGCCCTTCGTCAAGCTCCTGCCCCGTGGGAATGAGAAAGCCGAAAATCCCCTGATCACGCATAAAGGCTTCCCCGCCGCCGATCCCGATGGTATAGACCTTTATGTCCCATTTCTTGGCCAGCTCCGCCGCCTCCAGAGGCTGGTATTGACCGGCGTTGTTTCTCCCGTCGGTAAGCAGGACGATGGCCTTGCTTTGGATCTCGAATTCCGGTTTAACCTCTTCTTCGCCTTCTTCCATCTGGGTGTCTGCCTTTAATTGCATATTCCGTCGGGTGAGTTCCTCTTCGATAGTCTTCAATCGGGCCGCCGCCAGAGCAATGGCATCCCCGATGGAGGTGGCATTCTCTGGGCTGTTCTGCGGCGTCACCTGCGCCTGTTCCAGCAGTCCCAGCAGGGCGTCATGCGTTTGCCCCTGCACCGGCGGACAAACAGTGTCGGCGTACCGGGCAAAAGTCACCAGTCCCATCATATCGCTAGGCCGACCTTCCAGACCGTTGCCGCCCTTGACAAAATCTGCCAGTACCCGTTTCACCACCTCCAGCCGCGTCATCTGTCTGCCTTCATAGTTCATCTGCGCTTCCATGCTGCCGGAGCGATCCACCACCAACTCCAACGCCACTCCCTTGGTGGAGACCCGATGATACTGGCTCCCCTGACGCGGCCGCGCCAACGCTACGACCAACAACGCCAGGCATACCACCCGCGCCAATACCAACAGCCACCGCAACCGGATCCGCCACGACGGACCCACCGCCCGCACGTCTCGCAGCGATGAAAAACGCAGTCGCGCCCTGCCCCCGCCCCGCAGCATCAGGTAACCCGTCAGGGGAACCAGCAGCAACAGCAGCAGTACCCAGGGTGAATATAACTGCAATTAAGCGCTCCTTAACAATTCATCTAATGATGGCTTTGTGTAACGTTCCGTAACGTCAACCTGCTTTTGCTGAACCTTGGTCGCCTCGATGAACTCCTTGGTCAGGTCAAACGTCTTCTGGATTTCCTCTTTGGTAGGTCCGTACCGGGCGAACTTCACCAGGTCGCAATGCTGCAAAAACCCGCCCAGCATCTCCCTTTGCCCCCCCGTCAAAACCTTAGTCGCCCCCACTTCCTGCAGAAATTCCTCCGTCGTTCTTTCCGGCGCCTTGAGATTGAAACGATGCTCAATATACCAGCGCAGAATGTTGCTGATACGCTCGTAAAATTCCTTGATCCGGCCCTGGCCGGTCAGATCCTCGCCGATCAGTTTCTCCAGCCTCTCATAAGCCAACTGGTGCGCCGTCGTCAGTATTCGAATTTGCTTGACTTTCCTGCGCCCCATTATTAAAATCAACGCCGTTACTATTCCCCCCAAAACCACCCCGCCGCCGCCCAACCAGACCCACCAATAACTTTTGCCCCGCGGCATCGACGCCGCCTCCTTAATATCGGCTATGGTTAAATCACCCCGCTCCTCATCCAGCAGGCTGGTCACCTCAATGGGAATCTCCTCGGTCAATAGCTCGTACTGCCGGGGCCCTTCGCTGCTGTCGGCAGACATGCCTTTTTCGCGAAAAATAAACTTCAACGCCGGTATCGTAAAGCTTCCCGAAACTATCGGCTCCAGGCGATAGTCGCGTTGTATTAACAATCTATCCTTATCCCCCAGTTTGTCCGGCTGACTTTTATAGTCTAGTATCCCCAGCTCATATTTGCCCAGCGCCTCCGCCAGCGGCGGCATATCCACCTCGTAGCCCTGATCTATCAGCGCCTCCAGGTGCAGGCGTATGGTATCGGAAATACTGATCTCGCTTTTATCAACCTTCACGTAAACCGTCAGCGGGCCCCTTTCATATTTCTGGTCAATCTCGTACTCCGCCTCTGGGCTGTCGTCGGCCTTCTCGCCTCCGCAGCCCGCCGCCCATAAGCCCGCCAGGATCGTTAATATTATATAAACCGCCGCCCCGCCGAAACTTATCTTCTGATAAGATTCTCGCCCCCTCGGGGAAAAATGTCTTTGCCGTTTATTCATCTCTCAAATTGCATCCTTCGGCTTCACCGCAGGATGACATCGAGCGCCGTTCCGTTTGCATTAATAACTACTCGTAATTATAACTTTCTTATATCTGTGTACATCCGTAGTTTATAAATCCGTGAAATCCGCGTAATCCGTGGTTAAAAATCCTTCTTCAGCGTCTGCTTGCCCAGCACCGCCTCCCGATGAATCACAATCTCATACTTGTCCATCAGTTGTTCCGCCAGCTGCCGCTGAAGCTCCTGTTTCTTCTGATTGTACAGGGTGGAGTAAATTTCCGGGGCCGCCTCTTCAAATGTCCGCTGCTGGTAGTCGGTTACGCTTCGAACCAGAATTACATGCCAGCCGTTCTCGCCTTCGATGGGCTCGTCCAGTACCGTATTGGGATCGCTCAAAAAAACCTTCTCCTCCAATATGCCTGACTGACCGATGCCCGGCACATATTGACCGGCGACTATCTCTCCGGTAATTACGCCCCCATCTTGTTTGGTATTCTCATCCAGGGAAAGCTCCCGCGCTAATTCGGCGAAACTCTCCCCCTGGTCCAGTCTTTCAATCACCTGCTGCGCCTGTTCCTTTTCCGCTAGTTGTATGTGGCTGATCCGGGCCTGGGGAGGTCTGATATATTGATCCATATTTGCCTGGTAATACGTCTCCATATCGCTTTCGGTGATGTTTATCCTGGGCGCAACTTCCTTTTCCAATAGCTGCTGCGCCAAAAACTGCTGCGTCAGTCGGCGCAGCTGACGTTTGATCTTGATATCTTCGTCAAGCTCTTGGGCCAAAGCTTCCCGATAAAGCGCCTGTTCCATCATCATCCCCTGTAAATACTCCAGCTTGCGTTGGGGACTTGTTACTTGTGCCACTAAGTTTTCTTTTTGCTGTTTAAGCTGTTCCGGCGTCATTATGCCGGCATATTGCTGTAATTGAACGTCAATTTGTTCTTCGATCAGCGCGTTCAATTCCGCCGCCGTAATCTTTTCCGCTCCCATCTCCGCCGCCGCCGCCTGCGACCTGTCCTCCCCCGGCTTAAAACCGGAACGCTCCATTATCTCGTAACGCAGGGCCGAAAATTGACCCGCCCGCTCGAAACACTCCTGCAGCTTCTTGCTTATCTGATCCTCCAGATCAGGCAATTTACGGACCATCTCGCTGCGATAAAAGTAACCGATTGCCTCTTGCGGCTTCTCCGCCTTCAAAAGCAGATCTCCCATCCGATATAAAACCCGCGCCCTTTCCTCTTCGTCAAGGGAACCGCTCCCCAGGTATTCCCCCCAGACCTCCCCCGCCGCCTCGTATAGATTACGCGCGGCCAGCTTGTTCGCCAGCTCCTCCAGCTGACCCGATCCCAGTGCCTCCCCCTTCGCCCTGTTACTGTCGCCCGGCAGGACCGATAACCACAGGCCCGTTCCGCTGACGGCCAGTACCGCTACAAGCAAAATGACAATCAAAACATTACTCAGCGATCGACGCTGCTGGGGCTGCGGCAGCGAAAAATTCAAATCATCCGCCATCTGAAATTACTCCCGTCTCTTTTCCAAGTATGCCTAACTTCAATTTTGTCGGAACCTCTTTTTCATTGCATCAACGTCTTTTCTCTCGCATACGGAAAAACCGGATCAACTCCTGCAGGTACGGCCTGTCGCTGGCAATGTTGATGCAATCGACGTTTACCGACCGGAGAATGTTCTCCAGCTCGTCTCGTTGGTCGCTGGTGCGGCCTTCGTATTGCCGACGCGCCTTCCTGCTGGAGGTGTCGATCAGCATCGCCTCCCCGGTCTCGGCGTCCTCCAGCTCTATTAATCCCAGCGCCGGCAGCGAAACTTCCCGCCGATCCCGTACCACCACCGCTATCAGATCATGCCTCTTGTTCACCAATCGCAGCGACCGGCGGGCATCTGCCGCCATAAAATCGCTCACCAGAAATACCGTCGCCTTCTTCTTGATTACCTTGCCCAGGTAATCCAGCGCCATGGGTATATCCGTCTGACGACGCGGCGGCGTGCCGTAAAGCAGCTCCCGTATCACCCGCAGAACGTGTTGCGTGCCTTTCTTCGGAGGAATGAAGCGCTCAATCCGGTCGCTGAAGGTTATCAATCCGACTTTGTCGTTATTCTTGATCGCCGAAAACGACAGCACCGCACACAGCTCCGCCGCCAGCTCGTTCTTTAGCTTCCCGATCGTCCCGAATGAACCCGAAGCGCTCATATCCACCAGCAGCACCACCGTCAACTCCCGCTCCTCCACAAAACGCTTGATGTAGGGCTTGCCCATCCGCGCCGTTACGTTCCAGTCGATGCTCCGCACCTCGTCCCCGGGGGTGTATTCCCGCACCTCGTCAAACTGCATCCCCCGACCTTTGAACGTGCTTTCGTATTCGCCCGCGTAGACCTCGTTCACCGCCCGGTTGGTGTAGATCTGTATCCGGCGTATCTGTCTTATCAACTCCTGCGGTAGCATTTATCTTTGCCCGACCCCCGACTCCTTATTAGCCCCCGACTCCTTTATAGCCCCCGACTCCTTATTAGCCCCCGACGTAAAGTCGGGGGGTTAATCTTTCCCCGACACGCAATCCTTAATTAAAATGACATCTTTCCACCCCCTGATTTTACATCAGGGGCTATTTTAAAATTTGACCTAACATCCAACTTCAGCATCCTGCTCCTTATTTACGGCACTTCTATATGGTCAAAGATGTTCCGGATTATATCTTCCGACGTTTTCTCTTCCGCTTCCGCTTCGTAGCTGACGATCACCCGATGACGCAATACGTCCATGCCGATCGACTTGACGTCCTGCGGCGTAACGTAACCTCGACCCTGGATAAACGCATAGGCCTTGGACGCCACCGTCAGATATATCGTCGCCCGCGGCGACGCCCCGTAGGCTATCAAATTGCCCAGCTCGAGACCGTAAGCCTCCGGCTGCCGCGTCGCATCCACCACGTTGACAATGTAATCCTTGATGCCGTCGTCGATGTATATCTCATCCACGATTTCCCGCACTTCCAGGATCGCTTGCGGACTGATAACCGGCTCCACCTCGAACCTCTGGTTCGTATGTGCCATCCGCTCTAATATCTGCCTTTCTTCCTCTTTACTCGGATAGGTGATCTTCAGCTTCAGCATGAACCGGTCCACCTGCGCCTCCGGCAGCGGGTACGTCCCTTCTTGCTCAATCGGGTTCTGCGTCGCCAGAACCATAAAAGGTTCCGGCAGCCCGAAGGTCTCATCCCCGATGGTCACCTGGTGCTCCTGCATCGCCTCCAGCAAAGCGCTCTGCACCTTGGCCGGCGCCCGGTTAATCTCGTCGGCCAGAATAATATGGGCAAAAATCGGACCCTTCTTCGGGTAAAACTGACCGTCCTGCGGCCGGTATATCTGCGTCCCGATCAGGTCCGCCGGCAGTAAATCCGGCGTAAACTGCAGCCGCTGAAAAGACGCCTTGATCGCCCGGGACATCGTCGTCACCGTCAGCGTCTTGGCCAGGCCCGGTACCCCCTCGATCAGAATATGACCGTTGCTCAAAAGTCCCACCAAAAGCCGATCCAGCATATATTGCTGGCCCACGATCACCTTCTCCAACTGACCCTTCAACGCCTGTAAAAATGCGCCTTTCTG
>Ga0111186_1023_pt1 | contig 24509 bp, 19 predicted proteins | sample DeeMarSWOR324_28_FD_80243 | JGI IMG/M metagenome (GOLD analysis project Ga0111186, IMG submission 80243) | Phycisphaerae bacterium SM23_30 | reverse complement strand
TAACGACTTGGCGGGCGTTTTGCAGAGACAAAGGCGTTTGAGGGCGGATACAGGGGTTGATAGTGGTTTCTTTGGTGTCGTTTTCGGTGGAGACGATGCCGGGGATTTCGGAGAGGACAAGTCAAGTTCTCAGGGTGACAGAAATAATAACGGTGGGGGTGTTTACGGTGGAATATTTGTTGAGGATAATAGTAGCGGATAGAAAACTCAGGTTTGTGTTCAGTTTTTACGGGGTGATCGATTTGTTGGCGATATTGCCTTTTTATGTGGCGTCGGGGGTGGATTTGCGGTCGATACGGGCGTTGCGGATGCTGCGGCTTTTTCGAGCGTTTAAGCTGGTGCGTTACAGCAGGGCGATACGGAGGTTTCATCGGGCGTTTGTGATAGCAAAGGAAGAATTGGTATTGTTTTTTTTTGGTGACGTGTATGACGCTGTTTTTTTCGGCGGTGGGGATATATTATTTTGAGCATGAGGCGCAGTCGGAGGGTTTTGAGTCGGTGTTTGACAGTTTGTGGTGGGCGGTGGTGACGTTGACGACGGTGGGTTATGGGGACGTCTATCCGATAACGTTGGGGGGGAGGATATTTACGTTTTTTGTGTTGATGATCGGTTTGGGAATAGTGGCGGTGCCGACGGGATTGATGGCGTCGGCGCTGGGGCAGGCGCGAAGGGAGGAGGAGACAATGAGTGGGTGTTAATAACGGGTCAGGGTAGAAGAAAAGGCAAAAGTACAAAGGCATAAGGCATAAGTTTTATGGTGTCGCTAAGCGACGGAGTTTAATACACACCCCTAACCCCTCTCAAGAGGGGAATATATCTATCGACGCTGTAGGGGATGGGGGGAAGGATTTGGTGTAAAGGGCGGTTCAGGGTAAACGTTTGATTGGATCCCCGCACCCGTTTTCACGGGCACAGGCTTTCGCGGGGATGACAGGGGTGTGGGGGTAAAGTGAGGTTCAGGGTGATCGGGCGATTGGGTCCGGCGCTTACCCGCCTGCGTGGGCACGAGTTCGCGGGGATGACATATCAACAGACAATTACAAAACAAAGATCAAAATTGCGGATTCGCTGGGCGATTTTATCTTAATCTTGTAAATCCTGTCAAAGATTATTACATAAAATCGAACAATAACTGCACACCGGGGGGATGGGGGGGGTGGTGTGAGGATTTGGGGTATGAGTTGTTTTGGCCGAGGCAGTCGATTTTACCGCCGAGGGCGTGGTACTGTTTGATTTCATTGATAAGGCCGGGGATGACGGCCAGGGGGGCCTGTTCGGGGTCGCCTTTCCATTGGCTAGGTCCGTTCCAGCGGTTCAGGAAGGCGAAGCGGTCGTGCAAAATAAGGGCGGCGATATTATAAGTGAGCACGGCTTCGAATTCGAATTTGAAGAAGCCCAGATGCCGTCTTCGGCCGTTGAATTGTATCTGGGCCCGCCAGCGTTTTTGCATTTTATACCAGGAAATTCCCTTGTACCTGGAGGACATATAGCGGCGAAAGGGCCGACGGTTATAGCTGTTTTGCCGTCGGGAGCAGAGGCGGAGGTTTTGTTTTCGGCAGTCGAGGGTGTTGTGATTTTTATGATCGACGACGTGGTTGGCGGGGAGGGGCCAGGGGAGGCGGAGGACCTCATGATGGAGCCTTCGATTTACCTTTTTACCAGGGCGCAAGTACATGGACCTGACAGCGTAAAGGCTGTTTTGTTGCCGGTTGGCGCACCATTTCCATTGCTTTAAATATTGGAGGTCCTGGTCATCGACAATAGCGACGTGACCTTGAGTAAGAGGTAGAAAAGCCATGCGTTTTCCTTTTCTGAAAAAGGCGTATGAGTGAATGAGTGTATGGGTGGATGAGTTATTAAGGTATCGCTGCGCGATGCTATTTTGATAGATTTCTCGACTTCGTCCCGGCTACGTCGGGACTTCGCTCGAAATGACAGCAAGGGGGTCGTGCTCGGGATGACATTCGGAGGTTTTTGGGGAAATATTCTTGTTATGGTTTCAATTTGTGGTTTCATTTTGTTACTATGTCCCTCTACCCTTTAGACGAACCGACGGAATTGCTGCGCTTTTTGGGGGAAAAACAAGGACTTATGAGGGGCAGAAATTGCCGGGCAGGAGCGTAAATGTTTAAGGGGCGGGGATTTAAGAAGATAGGAAAAAAATTTTAAAATTTTCGTTTGAGCTTAAAAAGCGCCTCCATTTTTGCTGCGCTTTTACACTGATAAATATTTAAAAATTATGATCAGAGGGCAGCATGGTCACAGCCCATCCTACCAAGCTGACGGACACTGATTAAAGCATTAAGATTTTTGGATTTGGAACCACTAATGGACGCTAATGAACGCGAAAAATACGAAGTTTGGCCACGTATTGTTTTAACTTTTGTAATATTAGTATGTTAACGGCGCCGGGAATTGAAATAAGCTGTCGCCGCCGGCGACAGCCCCCATTCTACATTCGGATTTCGTTATTGATTCAAAATTCTGGTTTCGTAATTCGACATTTTCAAACTGGCCCTCGGTCAATTTGAGCTGTCAGTTTGAAGGTTGTTTTTGGCCTGGTGATCTGCGTGCAGTTTGGTACTGTCCAGGTCGCCGACGTATTCGGGGACTATTTGTTTGATGAGTTTAACGATTTTCATACGGTCGCCCTTATCGGCCACGGAGACGAGTTTATCGATGGCCTTATTCAAGGCCGCTTCTTCGGGCGGGACATTTTTCCAGATGCTGATCTTGGGATGGCGTGTCGGCTGCATATTTTCGCCGGTGGTTGTCAGCTCCTCGAAGAGTTTTTCACCCGGCCTCATGCCGGTAAATTCGATCTCGATGTCTTCTCCCACGCTAAAGCCGCTCAGGGTTATGAGCTCCCGCGCCAGATCGGCGATCTTAACCGGTTCGCCCATGTCCAGCACGAATATTTCGCCCCCTTGGCCCATGGCCGCCGCCTGCAGCACCAGTTGCGAGGCCTCCGGTATGGTCATGAAGTAGCGTCGCATCTCCGGATGGGTCACCGTGACGGGGCCTCCCTCGGCAATCTGTCGGCGAAAGATGGGCAGGACGCTGCCGTTGCTGCCCAGGACGTTGCCGAACCGCACCATCACAAAAACGGTTTTGCTGCGTTGATTCAAGGTTTGAATGAGCATTTCCGCCAGGCGTTTGCTGGAGCCCATTATGCTGGTCGGATTCACGGCCTTGTCGGTAGAGATCATTACAAAGTGGTCCGTCCGGTATTTGTCGGCGGTCTCGGCCATGTGCCTGGCGCCCAGCACGTTATTCTTAATGGCTTCTCCGGGATTCAGTTCCATCAAGGGTACGTGCTTATGGGCCGCGGCGTGGATGACCACCTCCGGCAGATACTGTTCAAACAGGGCTTCCACCCGCTTGCGGTCGATAATGTCGCAGATACAGCTCTGGATGTCGATCTGTTTAAATTTGCTCTCCAATTCGCGCCCGATGTCGAACAAGGCGTTTTCCGCCTGTTCGATCAGTATCAGCCTTTTGGGGCCGAATTGCAGGACCTGGCGACACATTTCGGCCCCGATGGAGCCGCCGGCGCCGGTAATGGCCACTACTTTATCTTTGATAAATCGGCGGATGAGATCTTCGTCCAGTTTGACCGGCTCACGGCCCAGGAGGTCGTTGATATCGATGTTACGCATCTGGGATACGCGCACCTTACCGGAAGCGATCTCCACCAGGTCCGGCACGGTGCTGAAACGAAGCTTGGTGCCTTCGCATCGGGTAACCACGCGTCGCAGTTGCCTGTGGGTGGCACTGGGCATGGCGATGGCAATCTCATCTATATTACGCAGTTGAGCTATCTCCTTGATCTGCTCGGTGGTTCCTAAGACCGGTATGCCGTGAATCCGCGCCCCCTGCTTTTTAAGATCATCGTCGATAAAGCCCACCACGTCATAACTGATTTCCGGCTTGCGATGTATCTCCCGCATCAAAACCTCGCCCGCGTTGCCCGCCCCCACGATCAACAGCCGCGGCAGCCGGCCCCCTTCCAACGTTTCGGTCTCTTCATAGTAAAGCCGTATCGCCAAGCGCACCCCGCAGACTACTACAATCGTTCCCCCCCAGTCCAGCATAATCACCGAAGACGGCGTATAAAACGGCAAGTTCATGTGTGTTTCTATGAATGGTACATTTTCGACCGCCCATCGACCTAAAAACAGAATCATGGTCAGAATCATGGCGCTTATAAAAGAAGCTGTAATAATGGTCAATAAATCTGGAACACTTACATATTTCCACCAACCCTGAAATTGATGCAACAAACCGAATACTAATAACTTGACCGTCAGGGTCACGGCTAGCCACGACAGAAAAACGTATGGAAACCACCATATGCCTTTTTCGGGAAAGTTCTCCCCCGGGATGACTCTCATGTCAAAGCGGATTAGAAAGCTCAAAAATAACGCTACACTGAAAAGTAGGGCATGGGTCCAGAAAAGCTTTATCGGCCGGATGGACAGACCACTTGGGGCCCCCGGATATTGATCTTTCTTGACGCTATCGGAATGCATTTTTTTTCCTTAAGAAACAGACTTATACCCTAAGTTGGCTGGTATAAACAACTTACAACAAAGCAACTTACGGCGCGGGCTTCAATGCCCATATCCTTTAGGAGTTCTCTCACCAAGCACACCCCTTTAAATGCTCCGTATGAATTTGTTATTATACTACCAAACGACCGCTTCGTCAAAGGTTCAACCGATCCGAGTTCTCTTGGCGTACATTCAGTATTTTTATCGGCCGACTTCCGCCGGCTCTTTATGTTACTTGTGCTTTTACAAATAGTTACGATTGTCCGCCCAAAATGTTTCGCCCGGCGGCAAGATTTTTCTTAAATGGTTGATTACGGTGACTCTTCACCTTAATCTGAAGTATTATGAAAATCCAGCTTAAACCTGGAAAGGTTAAGAAGTGCCCTGTCATTTAGCCATATTAAAGCGCAAGTATCTGGATCTGATTATTTCCGGTCGCAAATCCATGGAATGCCGCCTCACGCGGATACCTTGTGCCCCTTTCCGGCAGGCGGCCGCCGGCGAAAAAGTCTTATTCAAGCAATCGGCAGGTCCTATAAGGGCCCAGGCATATATTGAAAAGGCCCTTTTCTTTGGCAGGCTCACCCCGGATTCTATCCGCGGGCTTCGCCGCCGATACAATGATAAGGTCTGCGCTGACGCTGATTTTTGGCTATCCCGACTCGACTGCCGCTATGGCAGTCTTATCTGGCTCACCGACGTTACAGAAATCCCTCCCTACCGCATACGCCGAAAAGGTTTGCGGGCCTGGATCATATCCGAGGACGACCAATTCGACCTATGAATCCCCAGGAACCATAAATCACTATCCAGCGCAAAAGGCGGGCGGGTAAACGACGGGTCGGTTAGTCGTCTGCTTTGCCTTTATTTACGACTTTCGGCATCCGGGCATGCCTTTTTAAGCTTGTTACTATAGTTATGCAAAGTCTAGTTATTGCCAAAGTTTTGCCCAAGTCCAGTTATTATAATATATAATTACCTGCCGGTTTTATGCCGGGGATTTTTTTCTCACCTTAACTTAACTTAATTTCTCAATGGTCGATAACTATAATGATAATATATATACCCCTTTTCCTGAGGCGATATGACACTGGCCGATTTCGAAGCTTTCAGTGATTGGTCCGAAGCCGAATACCGGGCCGAACAGGCCCATAACTTCTATGATCGCGGCTTTTGGGACGAGGCCCTGCGCGAACTGGAGGCCGCTCTGGCCGCCAATCCCAACAACGGCAATTGGCTCTTCAACAAGGCCCTCACCCTGGACACTCTGGAACGGTACCACGAGGCCATTGAGGTCTATCAGCAGGCCCACGAGATTGATCCCAACGATCCCGAGGCCCTCAACTGCCTCGCCGTCGATTATACCCGCGTAGGGCATTACGATTTGGCCCTGAGGACCTTTGAGCAGATCGCGCAACGCCACCCCGATTTCGAGCCTGCCTATTGCAATCGCATTATCACTTACTCCGAGCTCGGTCAGCATGAAAAAGCCGAGGAAATGTTTTATCTGGCCCGCCAGATCAAGGAGCACTGTCCGCTTTGTTATTATAATATAGGCAATTCCCTTTTCTCCCGTCAGCTTTACGACCGCGCCATCTGGTGCTGGCAACAGAGCCGAAATTTAGACCCCAACCATCCTCATATCGAATACCGTATCGCCCAGGCCTACTGGGCCCGCGGCGAACGCCGACAGGCCAAAGAATACTTCCTCGCCGAGCTGCGCCGACATCCCGGGGATATCGAAGTGTTGGTTGATACCGGCATCCTCCTGCTGGAGATGGAAGATCTTCCAGGCGCCCGCGAGAAATTCAACCGCATTCTCGAGCTGGACGCCTCTTACGCGGCGGCGCATCATTATCTCGGCGAAATACACCTCCATGAGGGTAAACTGCCCCAGGCCGTCGATTGTTTCCATCGCGCTTTGATCGCCAATCCTCAGCATCAGGGCAGTCATTATCGGCTGGGCGAGTGTTTTGTGATGCTCGGCGAGATCCCCAACGCCCGCGAGCACCTCTTGACCGAGATGCGTTTTTCGCCCGATCAACCCGAGATTTTACTAGACCTGGGCTGCCTGCTGGATCAGGTCGGTCAAACCACCGAAGCCATGAAATGTTTCGAGCGGGCCATTGAGATTAATCCTGACGATCCCCGCGGCTATCAACACCTGAGCCTCTGTTATTACCTCTCCGGTCTGATCGACCAGGGCATGGATCTCTCCGTCAAGGTCCTGGAGATGGACCCCGATCACGTTTTGGCCCTGCACAATCTTGCTTATGCATACCTCCGGAAGCACAACTTCCGCGCCGCCGGGGAGTACCTGACCCGCGCCTGTCGCTGCGCCCCCCACCACTGCCGCCTGAAAAGTCTCAAGCGCTCCATCTTCATCATGAGCCTTGCCCACCGCGCGGCCGCCCCCTGCCGACGATTAGCCCGATGGTTCAAATCCCGCCTTTCTCATAAATAATCCCCACTTCTTTTTCCTTTTTAGTCGGTATTTTTAATTTTTAATTTTTGATTTTTAATTCTACAATACCCGCATGGTGGAATATCTGAATCTAGTGCTGCTGCTGGTTTTGTTGATTATCGCCGCGGCGTTATTGATTATGCTGCTGCGTCGTTCGAGAGCGGGGACCTCCGCCGACGCTTTGCAGTTGCTCGGCCAGCAGATGGGCCAATTCTCGGAGCAGACCACCACGGCCCTGCAGAACCTCACCACCAACATCAGCGATCGGCTCAGCCAGTCCCAGAACCTGGTGCAGCAATCGCAAAAGTTCATTGCCGAACGTCTCGAGGCCGCCGGCAAGACGGTCGGCGACCTCAAGGGCCAACTGGGCCAACTCTCTCAGGCCACCCAGAACATCCTCCAGGTCGGCTCCGACATTAGAAACCTCCAGGACATTCTCCAGTCCCCCAAGCTGCGCGGCTCACTGGGCGAGTGGTCCTTAGAAAACCTCCTCGCCGAGGTCCTGCCCCGTCAACATTACCGGCTGCAGCACCAGTTTAAGACCGGCGCCACGGTGGATGCTCTGGTGATTTTGGCCCAGGGCTCGGTCGGTATCGACGCCAAGTTTCCCCTGGCCAACTTTCAGGTTCTCCTCGCCGCCGAAGATAACGCCGCCCGCTCCCGGGCCCGCCGCGCCTTTGTCCGCGACGTGCGTAAACATATCGACGACATTGCCGCAAGGTATATCCTCCCGGAAGAAGGAACCCTCGATTTCGCACTGATGTATGTCCCCGCCGAAAACGTCTATTACGAAACCCTCACCGGTTCCGAAGATGACAAGTCCCCCGACGTGGGCTCTTACGCCCGTACGAAAAAGGTGATCCCCGTCTCGCCCAATACCCTCTATGCCTATCTGATGGCCGTCGCTCTGGGTCTTAAAGGCCTCCAGATCGAACAAAACGCCCGGATCATTTATCAGCAGCTTTCTCAGCTCACTTCCGATGTGCAATTATTTACCAATGATTTTCTCACCCTGGGCGGCCACCTGAAGAACGCCCACGCCAAACACGACGACGCCGCCCAAAAACTAAACCTCCTCACCACCAAATTAAACCAACTCCAAAACCAATCCCCCCCCAACCCTTAACGCGCCCTTCTCATCCAAATCCTGGTGATTTTTAAAACACGTTGCGTCGAATTCGATACCGGGCCCGGTAAGCGAACAGCAATCCGGTCAGGGCGTAACCAAACATGGTTAAAAATACTGTCAAAGTGGACCGGCGCCAATCATCGGCATCCAATGCCAACCAGTTAAAATGCAGATATGAAAAACCGTAGCGGGGGAAATACCACCAGTGTTCAGTCGTGGCTTCCATAATTATGCTGCTCTGGTGAAATGGATTAGTGACATCCATATATAGACCATATCCGTGTTCATAGTAAACCAGCCCGCCGGATAAGGATAGCAGCAAGGGTATAATTCCCCATAAACACACCGCCAGAGCGAAGTTGGCGATCACCGCCGTGGTGGTGTGCCGGCACAAGGCGCTGAAATACAGGCCCGAACCGGTGAAAAATATGGTGATTCCGCTCACCAACATAATCATCAGCGCCAGTCCGAGCGGATTAATAAAACCCACCACAGAAAACAGCAGAACATGCCCGATTAAAAACAGCCAAATAATCATACATCGACGGATGGTACCATAGGCCTTGCCCAGCAGAATATGCCGATCCGTTATGGCGGTCGTTAGTAAGATCGGCCAGGATCGGGCTTCTTTTTCCGCCGTTATGCTTGTGGCCGACAGGGCAACGCACCAGAGCAAGCCCAGGCACAACAAAACCATGGTATAGATATAGTGATCGATGTTATATTGGAATCCCCCGGTCACGGCCACCCCCAAATAGGAGAACGATAAGCCGCATAAAGTCATAATCAGAATTATTAGCAAAATAATACGGCTGCGATGGCGTCCCAAAATAGGTATGCACCGTTCTTTCCAGATGATGGCCGAGCCTTTTATGCGCCTGATGTGAGTTTGGCCGGGTCTTGATTTTACCGTTCCCATTTTCCGATCGATATAGGAACCCGGCCCGGATGAGAGCCCAGGATCCAAACTACCACTTATCTGACGCAGCGCCGCTTTGCGAACTCTAATCGTTGACCAGCCCAGAATCAATACCGAAATCCCCAGCATGATGGCGCAATGGATAAGCCAGTTGGAAGATATACCGGGACCTCTGATTAATCCGCCGGGAAGCAGCATTTCTTGCGTTTCTGATCGAGTTGCTCAGCATCACAATCGCCAACAATTGCAAAGCACAGAACTGGAATACTACAATAGTAACGATAATAGTTTTTCCGACTTCGGACATCCGTGCGGTCAGATTCGACCCGAAGCCGATTCCTTTTACCTGTACCTCGGCCACCCAGACCAGGACAATTATCAAGGTCATCAGCCCCAGAAAAGCCGTTCGCAGCCAATAATTCTGCCGCCGCCGACTGGATACCCGTAGTTCCTTATCCAGAATAGGACCCGTCAGCCACGACAGGCTCAACCATTTAATGCTGACCGTTAGTATGCTTCGGCCCACAGTCACCGCGTCACGCCCTTCGGATTAAAAAAACAGAGTAAAAGTCGAGCAGATTATGCTTTAACATCCGCGGTATTACTCTATCAAAGTGTGATTTTTTCCTTATTTTTAATGAAGTCAAAGAGGCAGCAGGCTATCTCCAATTTCCCGTTGTCCCCATCCTGATCCCGGTGCGCGTCATCATCACACCGACTTGGGATTATAAATGACCTGTAGTATAGAATCTTCCGACACCCCACGCAAGCCCCCAAAAATCCCCTAGATCCCCTTCATCCGCGGACAAAAATTTAAATAAACTCAAAAAATATTGAGATTTTACGAAATTGTTAAATAACCGTCAAATTTCTCTTAAGTTCTTATTAAACAGCATCTTATATTACTTATAAATTTTATTTCACAGGCTGTTTATACCTTAAGTCCTTATCCGGCAAAGGTTTTCGTCTTGACACTCCATATCTAGTTGTGTAACAAGTTGGAAGACTACATATTGGATGGTAAGAACCTGTTGGGCTGTAGGCTCTTGGAAAGGGATTATTCAGCAACAGTTATCAGACGTGTAAGTTACTTGGAAATAAGCTCTTGTGCGATGTCCTTTTTGTAAAGAAGACAAGGACAAGGTCGTCGATTCGCGTTCCAGCGAGGGCGGCCGGATCGTTCGCCGCCGCCGCCTTTGCTTAGCGTGTCAGAGGCGATTCACCACCTATGAGCGGGCCGAAGACAGCATAAAGCTAACGGTGGTGAAGAAAGACGGCAGTCGAGTTCCATATGATCGCCAGCGGATTATCGCCGGCGTACAAAAGGCCTGTTATAAAAGGCCGATTTCCTTAAAGCAAATCGAAGATCTGGCTGAGGAGGTAGAAGAAGAGATTTTTCGTCGGCAGGGTCAAGAGGTTTCGTCGAGATTTATAGGCGAGGAGACCATAACCCGCCTGCGGAAGCTGGACAAAGTAGCCTATGTGCGATACGCCAGTGTTTACAAGGAGTTTGCAGATCCCGATCAATTCGTCAGCGAAGCTCAGGAGCTCAAGCAACATCCGCAAGACCCGGATGGTCAACAGAAGCTATTTAGAGAGTAATCATAACAGGTACCGGCGGGAGGAGCAGTCTGTTTTTTTCAGAGACAAAGGAGCTGATTGGTTATGCAGCTAAGAGTGGAGAAAAGCGACGGCAGCAGTGAAGTGTACCTGCACACCAAAGTAATGGGCGTCATTGCCCGGTCGTTGGCGGAAAGCGACGGTTATCGGCAAGGTCAACCGGAGCAATTGGCCGAGGCGGTAACCACCTATTTGCGTCGCCGCCACCACGGCGGCATCGTCACCAGCGACGAGATACACAGTATGGTAGAAGTGGTGCTTTATGACACCGGTTACGAGAGGGCGGCGTTGCTTTTGCATGAACATCGGGTGAACCGTCAAATAAGGCGGCGTCGGATCGAGGTTGTGAACCGGATTTTCGTGCCGGGCTCACGTGATTCGGATGATTTGGAGCTTTCGGCGGCCGACGAGGCCACGGCGCGGTGGAACAAGTCGGTGATTGTTCGCGACCTCGAGGAGAAGTACAGTTTGGCTCACAATTTGGCGCGGGCGGCGGCGGGGGCAGTAGAAGAGAAGGTGCTAGGGTTGGGTTGTCGTCGGGTGACCCTGTCACTGGTGAAGGAGCTGGTGGCAAATGAATTGTGGTCGATGCTGCAGGCGGAGAAGTCGCTGGCGGCGTCCGAGGCGGCAGAGAAAGAAGGCATAACCGCAGATACGGTTTGTGGGGCCGAAAGGCCCGCCGATTATGAGGCAGTTGCTGTCGAAAGTGGATGATCCGCCGGAATTGCAAAGGCGCATCAGGGCCAAGAGACAACAGCGCCACGGCCAAGAGCGCCTTTTTCGGCGGCGACGGTTAATTTGGTTCTGGTTGGAGGCTCGGAGGGTCTCGGTGTATTCTGTGCAATGACGGATGAAGTTGCACGAGACGGGGCAAGGATGCCGAGCTGCATTGAGGCAGCGCAGGTCAGGTGAAGGAGCAAGGAGGCTTTTCCGGCGGTAAGCAAAGCGGCTAAGGCTATCATAATCTTCAGGTATGAGGATGTGCGAGCCGATCGAGCAGAGGCGCTTTGAAGTGAAACCGGGCCGCACCTGACTGTTTTTTTTGCGCGGTCTTTGTGCGGTAAGAGCGGTTTCTTAAATAGCTTGCAGAGACGTATATATCGACGGAAGGAAAATATTATGGAAATACCTCTTTCTTCCCCGGATATAACACAAGCGGAGATAGAGGCGGTGACGGCGGTTTTGAGAACCCGGCATCTGAGCCTGGGTCCCAAGCTGGGGGAATTTGAAAAGGCGTTTGCCGCTTATATCGGCCGCCGTTACGCGGTGGCCGTCAACAGCGGCACCAGCGCTCTGCACCTGAGTCTTTTAGCATTGGGCATCGGCCCCGGCGACGAGGTCATCACCACGCCTTTTAGCTTCATCGCCACCACCAATGTTATTCTCATGGTCGGGGCCCGACCCGTTTTCGTTGATATTGATCCTGTTACTTATAATCTTAACGCCGACGCCATTGCGGAGAAAATCACCGATAAAACCAAGGCCCTCATCCCGGTGGAGGTGTTCGGCAATCCCGCCGGCGTCGATGAGGTTTACGATTTAGCTCAAAGGCATAATTTGCTCGGGGTGGAAGACTCCTGCGAAGCTCTGGGAAGCGAGATCAACGGCCGTAGGATCGGCACTTTCGGGGCGGTGAGCACCTTCGCTTTTTATCCCAATAAACAGATGACGACCGGCGAAGGCGGGGTCATCTTAACCGATGATCAGAAATTAGCCCAATTATGTGCTTCGCTGCGCAACCAGGGTCGTGACGTCGGGGCCGGCTGGCTGGCGCATGCCCGGTTGGGTTACAATTATCGTATCTCTGATATTAACTGTGTCATTGGTATGGAACAGTTGAAACGCCTCGACCAAATGATTGCCAAGCGCTCCCGGGCGGCACAATGGTATAAAGAGCTTTTGGCCGACGAACAGCGCCTGATTCTTCCTGCTGAACCTGTCGGCTGTAAAATAAGCTGGTTCGTCTATGTCGCCCGGCTGCAGGACGAGTTCACCCAGGCCCAGCGCGATAAACTTTTAAACCTCCTGGGTGCAAAAGGCATCGGCTGCAGCAATTATTTCACGCCCATCCATCTGCAGCCTTTTATCACGGAACGGCTCGGCACCAAAGCCGGCGATTTTCCCCTCACGGAAAAAATCTCCCAGCGCACCGTGGCGCTGCCCTTCTTCAACAACCTCACCCGCGACCAGGTGGAAACTGTTTGTAATACCGTCAAATCAAGTCTCAATAAATTATAAGATTTACTTATAACCTGCCGCCTTATTTGCTTTTGCGCCGGGGAAAAATCACTTCCGCCCCGCCATATCAGCGAACATAATTGATTTGATCTTAACACGCGACGGAAATATAATAAAAAAGACAACGCGCGGGATGTGGTCCCGCCCTACGGTGTTAACAGAGGTTGCCATAATAAAAGTGTATTTTGGGCGGGTTTTTGGGGTAACTTCTTAAAAATATCAAGAACATGCAGACAACGGATAGCACTATTAAAAGAGTTCGCCGGGCGGTGATGGCAGCGGCGCTGCTGTTAATTATTTTACTATGGTGCCTGTCAATGGCAGGGGCGTTTTTAGGGGCCCAAAAGGCCCGTCTCTTCTTCAATTCGATACCTTTGATAATTTACTGGTGGGCCCTAAGCTCCCTTATAATCCTGGGGCTGCTCATTTTTAGCCGACTTACAAGCAAACCCGCCCTGCTGTTGATCCATGCCGGGTGCATACTGGTCCTGCTTGGGGCCATGTGGAGTTCGCAAACCGGTCATCAACTGCAAAAAAAGTACCTGGACATCGACAAGATTCCCGAGGGATACCTGTTCCTTTACGAGGGACGCGACGAGAACTGCGTAGTATCGGACCAGTTGGTGGAATTGGGTAAGTTACCGTTCTATCTGCGCCTGAATGATTTCCGGATCGATTACTACTGGGCGGATGGTCTGCTAAGGATCGAGACTAAAAATGGTGAAAAATGGGAAATACCCGATCAGGTGGGCCAGGGGCTGGATCTGCCCGACGATTTGCCCCGCTTGAAAATCGTGCGTCGGTTTCGCAATTTCCGCATCGATCTTCAGCAAGAGCCCGTGGTCGCTTATGATGATCCTCAGGCGATGCTGGGTTATAATCCCGCTTTGGAAATTGAACTGGAAGGGCCCGACGGCCGGCGGGAAATCGGCTATGTATTCGCCCAGCAGGCCGGCCATACCTTTCCCACTGATAAATTTACCGCGGTTTACGACGTCCCGACCCATCCCCTGCGCGATATACGCGATTATTACAGCGATCTGACCGTGTTCGACGGCGATCAAATCCTCGCCCGGCGGATAATTGAAGTAAACCATCCGCTGCATTACGGAGGCTACCATTTTTACCAGTCGAATTACGATAACCGGCAGGGACAGTACACCGTCCTCTCGGTTACTTCCGATACCGGCCTTACGATGGTCTATGTCGGATATTTTTTACTTTGCCTGGGCGTCTTCTGGCAATTATGGCTCCGGCATATCCTGACCTATTTTAAAAAATCCAGGTTCGCCGTTCTGGGCGAAGCGGAAAATCTCGACGCGCGTTGTCGAACCTCTAAATCAATGGATCAATGATGGAAGTAAAGAACAGCCCCCAGGGCATTTTAATTTACGCCGCTATGGCCGTGTATCTGGGGGCGTTTCTTATCACCCTTCTCCGCGCTAGAAAGATCGGCCGCACCTTGTACCTGCTGGGTTTTGTCATCGCCGCTGCCGCCTTCGGATATCGCTGGTACAGCGTGCGGCACGTACCGCTGCAAAACCTCTTTGAGGTCTTTTTGTGCCTGGGAATGATATATCCCTTGACGTTGTTTTGCCGGCATTTCCTGCGCGTCGGCGGGGAAACGGCGGACATGCTGCTGGGAGTTATCGTACTCATTCCGGCGGGCTTTTTCTTCAGCGACCAGCCGCACCATTTACCCCCCGCCCTGCAAAGCTGGCTGTTCGCACCCCACGTGGCGGTTTATATGATCGCCTACCTGCTGATGGCCAAGGCCGCCTTTCAGGCCCTCGGGGAATTGTATTTCAAGACCGGGCCTTCGGATACCTATTTAATATCATACGAACAGGGTGCTTATCGGATGGTTTGTTTTGGTTTTCCCCTGCTGACTCTGGGATTAATCCTCGGCAGCGTCTGGGGCAAACAGGCCTGGGGCGATTACTGGAACTGGGACCCCAAGGAGTTATGTTCGCTGGCCTCCTGGATGGTGTTTCTCGGTTATTTTCACTTTCGCAATATGTACGGTAAAAAGCACCCCCACATAAACAGCCTCTGGGTGCTGGTGGGCTTGCTGATGATAATCATCACCCTGTTGTGGGTGAACCTGTCGCGTCTTTTCGCCGGCCTGCACAGCTATGCCTAGCCTCGATTTTGCCAAAGTCAACTAACCAGAGCATCGTAATTGGCGGCGACGGTGCGGTCTATTTCGTCCTCGGTATGGGCGGCGGAGATAAAGAAGGCCTCAAATTGAGAGGGCGGCAGATAAACGCCCGAATCCAGCATGGCATGGTAATATCGGGCGAAGGCCTTGGTATCGCAGGTCAGCGCCTTTGAAACTCCAATCATTAATATGATCCGTCGTTATTTTTCCTTCTCACCGCCCGGCAGATTGCCTGCACCAAACCGCCGATGGTATATTCCTCCGCTTCCACGTCCGCCTTCAGGCCCGCCTTTCTAATTGTAGCAGAGGTAACCGGCCCGATGCTCACCAGGCGCAATTTTTTACCCGCCAACAGCTTTAAGTCTATCTGGCTCAAAAAGTTGCGCACCGTCGCAGAACTGGTGAAAGTCACCCAATCCACCTGGTCCTGCTCAATCGCCTTTATGACTTCATCCTTGGAGCTGTCGTCAATCACCGTGTGATAGGCAACAATTTCATCAACCGCCGCCCCCATTTTTTTTAAAGTCTCGGGTAGATCGGCCCGGGCTATATCGGCCCTCGGCAGCAATATTCGTTTGCCCTTGAGATCTTCGGCGGCCGCCAGGGCCTCAATTATCGATTCGGCCACAAACCGCGGCGGTATCAAATCGGCAGCAAGGCCCGACGTTCGCAATCGATCCGCCGTCGCCGAACCAAGGGCGCAAACCTTCGCCGTTGCAAATTGACGTACGTCTTTTCCCATATCAGAGAGAACCCCAAAGAAGCATTCCACCCCGTTAACGCTGGTGAAAATCACCCAGTCATATCCCGACAAACCCTCGACCGCCTCTTGCAGCGGGGCAAGGTCCGTCGGAGGTACAATGCGTATCGTCGGAAATTCCAGAACCTCCCCGCCCAACCGCATTAACTGCTCCGCCAATGCGCTCGCCTGGGCGCGGGAGCGGGTCACCACCAGACGCTCGCCGAAGAGCTCCCGCCGCTCAAACCAGTTAAGTTTCTCCTGCAGACCAACCACTTCGCCGATAGTAATAACAGCCGGCGATTCAAAGTTATGCTCCGCCGCTAATCTTGTTAAGCTGCTCACCGTCCCCACCAGCGTCCGTTGCCGCGGCGTGGTGCCCCAGGCGGTAATCGCCGCTGGTCTTGCGCCGGACATGCCATGCTCCTGAAGATGGGCGCAGATTACCGGCAGATTCTTTACCCCCATATAAAATACTAACGTGCCGCGCCATCTGCCCAGCAACTCCCAGTCGATCCGGCTGGGACCGGTGCGGCCGGAGTCCTCATGACCGGTTATTAACGCCAGCTCGCTGGCATAATCTCGATGGGTGGTGGGTATGCCCGCATATGCCGGCGCCGCCACTCCGGCCGTAATCCCCGGAACCACCTCAAATTTGACTCCGGCTTCCACCAGCGCCACAGCTTCTTCGCCTCCCCTGCCGAAAATAAATGGATCGCCTCCTTTAAGACGAACCACTTTTTTATTTTCCCGGGCCTTCTCGATCAGTAATTGATTGATCTCATCCTGCGGCAGACTATGTTGACCGGCCTTTTTACCCGCGTAAATGATCTCCGCCTCCGGCCGCGCCCGTTGCAGTAACAGCCGAGACACCAGATAATCGTGCACAATAACGTCCGCCTCCTCGATCAACTGCATAGCGCGTAAGGTTATCAAGCCCGGATCACCCGGACCGGCCCCCGCCAGATACACACAGCCCGGAGAGGCCGATCTTTGTTCCTGCTTATTCAGATTGTTTTTATCCTCTTTCATCGCTTTCTGTCAGGTTAAGGGATCCTCAAAATTCGGTCCAGAATCTACCGAACTTATGTAAAATTGACCTTTGGCGTAACTTTTGTCGTTAGGTAGGATAATACTTTTTTCGCGCCGCACTATCAATCATCAAACCGTATAGGTGTAAATTTGATGGTCGGCGCAAAAAACCCCTTACCCCCGGAATCTCAGGCTCTTGTGGGATTATCCGGAGATTAAAAACCTCCCCGGTTCAAAATCTCCAGTTATAGGGGCAATAGCACATCCAGTAGGCGGCCATCATACTGTAATCAACCATATTAACCGTATTATCCCCATCGAAATCCCCCGGCAGCTTCTCTGCCGTCCACAACCAAAAATGCGCCAGAGAGGCCAGCTCCTCCAGGTCGATATATCTTCTCGGTTGAGGCCAATAACCGCTGCCCAGGGCAAATTTACATACGTTCCGGGCCTCGGCCGCCGGCTGCCCGATAGTGCCCTCGAGGTAATATGCCCCGCCCGCGCCGCCGCCGCCCCCGCTGTTGATCGAACTCCAGGTAATGTTGTATTGCCCCGCCGCCGGCGTCACGCCTGCCAGACAAACCAGAAGAAACGCCGACGCGGCCCCCAAGATTCGGAAATCGCAGTGTTTCAATAGCTCCATTTGTTGACTCCTGTATCGTTACAGCAGGTTCCCGGCGGGCCTTTGTACCCGCCGGAACTGCTGTTTATTACTTATCAGACCCGATTATCCTGCCTGCTCCTCGGTATGATTAGCGCAGCATAATCTGGCCGTCGTTGTAAAGTTTGATGGCACCGTCGTAAATCTTAATCCGCGAACCGTCCTCATAACCCAGAAAAAGCTCCGTGGTTAAACCGCTGGCCCCTTCAAACTTTACCGGTGAGGTGCCGGTGCCGGTGCCGGTAATGGTCAATAACGGTTTCAATATCTGCAGATATTGGCCGGCGCTGAAGGTGGCGTTGGCGCCGGAGGCGTCCCTATCAAAGTAGCGATAAGGAAAACCGGCATTGCGGCTGTACACGAGGCCGTTGACGATGGTGGTGCCGATGGCATACTCCGGATAAATCTCCCGGACGCAGTACTCATTGGGCGGATCGCCCAGATGCAAGGCGTCCAGGGTGTACCAGGTGGTTCTCCAGTTGTCCCAGCCGTAATTCATGTGCACCTCCTTATCCAAGGAGGTGCCGTTCCAGATTTCCTGCCAGCCGTCACAGACAATCGAATGCCCATCGACCCGGTATTGGATGGGGCGATTTTTATTGAGATCGTTTTTTATCATGTTGTACCAGGCAGTGGTGTTGTCGTAATCATCGCGGTACTGGACGTCAACATTGTCATCGTAGCGGTAGTGATCTTCATAAACGTCATGTTCCATGTCGTAGGTGTTGGCGGTGGAGAGATCACAGCCCCAACTCATTCCGACGGCCAGTCCGACCTCATAGCATAATTCGGCAACCGCGTTGATGTCGGTCCAGGTGACGGGATTGCCGTTTTCGTCGTTGAACCATCCGGCCCCGTCATAGACGTAACGCAGGTGCATGTGAGGCCAGTTATAGGTATCGCTATAGGGGCTGCCGCTGCCGTAAGGCGGCCAGCTCCAGTAACGCATAATCTGGGCCCCGGCGGTGGCCACACAGCCGACACGCATACGGTCATTGAAATTCCCGTAGTCGCCCCAGGCGCAGCCGCCGTCGGGACAATCGTCATTATAGGGCGGCCTTTGATGCCAGGAACTCTGCAGCATGATCTGGCCTGCCTGGTAGTCGGCGCTTTGAATCCCGATGTCCTGCGCCGTAATGAAAGCCGAATAGTCGGTATTTTCCCGGCTCAAAGCTTCCCAGGAAGGTCGGTAATTAATCTCCAGAAACTGATCCGCCTGGGCCGCCTGTACCTGCATGATGCCCAGGCCGGTAAGTTTTTCCACCGAGGTCTGGATCTTTTCCATTTTGTATTTGAGCAGATCGGTCAGACCTACATCGACATAAGGATTCAAGTCGCTGATCGCCGAATAAGCCTTGACCGGGGCCAGGTACTTATGCCGCGATACAATGATGAAACCTTTGGGGGCCACCTGGCAGTAGTAACCCAGCACCCGGTCGCCGCGCTTGAATTCATCGACGAACACGACCTGGGCGTCCGGGTAATCGCCCCAGAACCGGTACTTGGCGATGATCAGTCGGATCCAGTTATCGGCCACCGTGACCGCCTCTTGCTGCGTGGCTACCTGGGCCGGAGCCGCCGGACTGAACGATATTACCACCAAAGAGGCGATCAAAAATTTTATCAATATTATTTTTCTCATGATTTTCGCCTCCTTTCTCTACTGCAGGGTTACCAGAACCAGTATCTGACCCTTTTGGCCTTTTTCCAGCTTTTCCATGGCCTTGCCTAATATCGCCCCGTGAGAACGTCCCGGATCGGTCGCCTTCATGGCATAACCGGGCGTCGATGAGGTGGTTAATAAATCCCCCGGCTCAATCGCCGCGGCGGTGGCGTCCACGTTGCAATAGACCCGACCGGCCAGGGCCACGTCGTGATCATACTCTCCGATACCCAGCCGCACGCCGGAACCTAAGTCTTTGGCCCCGGCCACAATCCCGGCCACCTTGCTGTCGTAGGGCACGCTGCTCAAGGCCAGTTGACCCGGATTATCCGGATCAATAATTAATACGCAACCGGGTTCGATCTCCTGTTCATCATCCGGGGTAACGTCAAAGCCTTCCGCGTAATCCAGACCTTTACCCAGCTCCAATACCGGCAGAAAATCACTGCCGCAAATTAAAACATTGCCGATAAACTTGCCGGCGTATGATGAGCCTCTGGCGTACACGCCGATGCCGCCCGTATTGGTGGCGGTGAAGTAACCCCCAAAACTGTTCGTACCGCTGCTGTTACCATATACGCCGAAGCTGCTGCCGGTTGAAGCAGTCCCATATACCCCGTAATCTTGGGTGCCCAGCCAGGAGTAGTTGCTATGACCCGCTCCATCGGTCCAGAAACCGGTAACCCCCGTGCCGTAGCTGGCCAGACGGGCGTAGGTCTCGGAGGTGTTATGTTTGGCATAGAGGGCGGCGCTGTATTGGCCGTCGGCGAGGAAATAACCGCCGTAAACACCGTTGGTGTCGGTGCCCCAGCCGCCGTTTAAGGCCTCAGCGTAAATCCCCCGACCGCTACCGCCGTTGGTCTTGAAGTAACCGCCATAGTTTTGGATATCATTGCCGGTTTGACTGCCAAGACCATATACGGCTCGGCCGGTGCTCCCTGCCGCTTCAAATTTGCCCCCGTAGTTGGTGCCGGTGGAATTGGAGGCATAACCATAAACGCCGCGGCCCGATCCCCCGGCAGTCTGGAACCAGCCGCCATAGGTCTGCACACTTCCATCATTAGTAGCGTTGCCATATACTCCATAACCGTTGCTGGAGTCTATCTTAAAATACCCGCCGTATTGGGTGCTAGAGGCGGCGGTAGAATAACCGTAAACGCCGGTTCCGTCGTCTGTAACTCCCGCCACGCCGTAACCATCATCCGAGACGCCCGCTACCCCGATCTTACCTAACGGCAAACTGCCGTAAGGACTGCCCTGGCCCAGTCCCGGCGCCCCGCCCATAACACCCATCACGCGATATCCGTTCGGATTGCCGTTGGCGCCGGCGCTGATGCCGGCGGGATAATTCCCCGCCGTACCATCTGAAGTGTTTGTCATGCTGATGATGCCTCCATTCAGATCAGAGGCACTGTGAATCAGCGACCAGCGAATATGGTTTTCCCGAACCGCGTCGTCGGCAATCTCGCTGACATCCACCGAATCGTCGCCTAAATCCGACGCCGTAATAGTGGAATTCACTATCATTGCCGAGGTGATCGAGTTTGACTGCCCTTCGTTAACATATTTGTCGGTAAGAGTTTGGGCGCCTTCGTAAAGATTTGAGGCTACGTTCGGACGACCGTAATCGTCTGTGCTGCTGAAAAAGTCGCTCGCATCCTGGCCGTCCAGAGTGTCCGCGTCGCCGGCCTTTAAGGTATATAACGCATACGGCGCCGGGGTGATCTCCTGACGGGGGTCTATTATGTTATAGTCGTTGGGATCCTCTAGTTCCCCCGGTCGCACCCCGATCTCCAGCCAGCGGCTCTCGCCGTTGAATATATCCGGCGTCGCCGACCAGAAATCCAATTGCACCGTGAAGTAGCCCTCATATACTTCCACTTCATCTTTCACGATCGTGGATCCCTGCTGACTGCCCTGGCCGGTGGGAAAGCCAAACAGCTTAAACTGCATGTCATATTGACCGTTGGCGTATTCCCCCGCCTCGCCCAGACGACCCTGATATGTAATGGCCGTGGTCGTCGGGCCCGGTGTGTCGTAGGTCAGGCTGATATTATCCCACGAGACGATGCACGAGGCGTCGGTTTTGGTGCCCACCCGCAAGGCCACCACCACCGCATACTCATCATTGATAACCTTTCCCCTGTTGCCCCCGAGATAGGGAGAAAGCCCCGCCGATTGCCAACCCCAGGTATAAGGTTTACTTGTTATATTCGTTTTGCTGAATGCAATATCCTCCGCCTTGTGCGACTCGATACGCTTGATAATGGCTGCATGATCGTAGGTCTTAGGTATCGCAAAAAGATATATTTCCGCCCAGCCGCCCAGTGTTAGGTCGCCGGCCCAATCGGCGCTGAGCTGCACATATTCGCCCGCAGGTACCCTGCATAATTGGTACCAGCCCTCGCTCCCCGAACCGCCGATAATGGCCGCCGTCCCCTCCGGAGGCGTCGGACCCTTGCTGGTGACGCTCCAGGACGGCTTCCAGTACATGTTGTAGCCATAATCCCATTCCGTCCAGTAATTGTCTCCTGAACTCCAATCGCCGTTTTGCACAAACTCGTCCGCCCCTCCCGCCGGAACCGTAAAAAACAGCACCAACATCATAAAAATTAACCATCGATACATCATCTCATCTCCTTAACTAATCGGTGTTTCTTGCAAAATACACTCCTTCCCCCTGACCATTATGGATTACTGCGACCTTTCGCGAAAACAACATCTTGTGTTTATTGAACCAACTCGGTTTGTGCAGTCGAGAAATGATTAGTGCTATAGAGTTTGCCTCCTCTGGCTTACCAACAGGTGATTTAACTCGACTCCTTCCTTTTCAAGAATTAAATGATTATAGCATATTGTTTGAATTTATAAAAAGACTTTTTTAGCAAAATTGATACCGGCCATATCCTGCTAAAGAAATCGACGCCGAATAAATTCCTCTACTAATCAACACAACCTTCTTTTGATAAAAGACTTACGTTCCCGCGCCCCTCCGCCTGCCTTCCCTTTATTGGCCGCCCGGCGCCGCCGGCCATTTAAAGCAGGCAGCTCATCTTTGATATGCCCACCAGTTCGTGGCAATAAAAGGGTTCTGCGTATTTGACCCCGATGCGACTGCCGAAATAGCGGCCCACCACGTTAATCTGCTCGATAATCCACCCTTTCCGTTTCGGATCTTTCTGGTTGAGCCAGAACTGACTTTGATACGCGGATACCGCCTTGATTTTACGATCCCACTGTTCGGTCACATCTACCACCAGACGAGGCTGCGGATGGATCGGCAGATGCGAGCAGTAGTAATAAAATATCTTTTCCGGATAGTGCGCTTCGAAGTCCAGATCCGTTTTGGTGAATTTGGCGACAAAGCGCGCTTCTTCGGTCAGACGGCTGGCATAGGTGTGATCCGGATGGGCATCCGGCAGAAAAGCCGTGAAGAGCCAACGCGGTCGGTATTGCCTTATCGCCTGGGCCAGCCTGCGGCGATATTCGTGCTTGGCCGCCAAAAAACGATTAGGCAGTCCCAGGCAAATCCGGTCCCTGATGCCCAGAGCCTTCGAGGCCTCTTGGGTCTCGGCGGCGCGAATCTCCTCGCTGCCGGCCGGCGTGGGCTCGCCGTTGGTTATATCAACCACGAAAACCTCCCAACCCTCATCCAGCAGCCGCGCCATCACACCCCCCATGGCTATTTCCGCATCGTCGGGATGCGGAGAAAAAACCAGCACACGCTTGCTCGACTCATCAACCTTCTCTGACATCTTATCCTCTTATCTCGAATTTTGCCGCCAGATCCCGCAGAATCCCTGCCGGAAACAACCCGAAAAAATATTCCCGATATCTGCATACCTTGATCGACCGGTTATAGCTTCGCGCCCTTTCCATCCGCGCCTGTATCTGTTCCACCGCCTCCCGGGCGTGTTCCCCTAATAATACGTTGGTTTGCTTCAATTGCTCCCAATTTTTATTTTTCTCAGCCTTGCTCAAAGCGCCGCCCTGCATCTGATCCAGAATCGCCTGCTTTTGGCTTATCAGGCTGCCCACCGCGTTCCTCCGGCGCATTGCCTCGTCCAGATATTTCTCGGGATTGTGTCTGGCGTGGTGCAATTTATGCTCCAGTTCGGCGATGTCGTCTTGTTCCTTTCCTGGATTCGTTAAGGGCAGCCTCATCGTCGCCGTCACCACCCCGAAGGATAAAGGTTTTAATTGGTAATAATCTTCTATTAAACGATCCGTGATCTTTTCATAACGCGCCCCGCCCGCCCCATGGATAAACCAGTCCGCCAGGTACACCCGCACAAACAGTGTCAAAGACACCGCTTTGGGCCGCAGCGAAAATCCCGCTTCCTCCAGAACGGCCCGCAGCTCCCCGGCCCGTAGCTCTTTTCCCGACCCTCCCAACCGGCCCCTCCTGTTCCGGTCCCCGTATAAAAAGATGGCGCCTGATTCGGCCTCCTTCACAAAAAGAGTCGAACGGACCCCTTCGGGTGAAACCATCCAGAAAGGAAGCTCGATATGTCTTTCCGCCGCGTTTATATCTAAGCGGCGTATCCCTTCTTTTACGCCCTTATCCGACGGAATGCCCTCGTTATAAATCTCCGCAAACCGCCTGGCCTGGAAGATAATAGATGCCGTAAAATCCATAAAGGCGTTACTCTGGGTTAACCCGGATACCGGCAGATAAAGCAGATTAATCCCCAGTTGTCGGCTGATATTGGCCTGTACCCGGCAGATAAAATCCGCCATGTTCTTGATCACGGCCGGTTGTTTCGACAGCAGTTCCGCTACTTTGACCCCCTCCCCAAGCTTCGGTATCTCAGATGACCTCTGTTTGATGGTCATCCGACTCTCTTCCAGGCGCTCTGGGCCCGGCGCCGGCCTCCCCTCCAGCGGAATCCCCTCCCCTGATGTTTCAAATCTCAGCTTATCGAAAAACCATCCGCCGCTCCTATCCCTACCGGGCAAAACCAGTGCAGTATCGCTTATGTCGTGGTCCAGCACCAGGTGAATCCCGCCTCCCAAAACCCCCTGAGCACAACCCGAGGCCGCCGCGTCCTTGGCCCATATCCCCCCGTGGTGCCATACCGCCTGATGGCCCGTGGCGATAATATAATCGCTCGGACCAACCGCCGAACTACTTAACCCGCATACCTCGCTCGTATAATCTCTAGCCCTGCCTAAAAGCTCCTCCCGCGCCTCCGTCTTCCCCGGCAAATCCCGGGTGTGAGCCCTGTTCGCCGCCATTAATCCGGCCCATCGGCAAAGCTCCGGATGTACCACAACCCCGCCCTCTTCTTCCGGAACGTCAAAGTCATATCTATTGGCCGCGCCCGTC
>Ga0111186_1022_pt1 | contig 24720 bp, 18 predicted proteins | sample DeeMarSWOR324_28_FD_80243 | JGI IMG/M metagenome (GOLD analysis project Ga0111186, IMG submission 80243) | Phycisphaerae bacterium SM23_30 | reverse complement strand
CTACCGTCGGGATTGAGCATCCCGCTGCCGGCTCTATCTCCACCTTTGGGTCCATTGGCATAGCCGCCGGTTATGGTGAAGCCGTCCAGTACTGCCGTTGCATTGATGACTTCCCAGGTCTCCACCACATTGTAGCTGTTCTCGAACCTCGAGGGATTATCCAAACTGCCAACGTCGTCGCCGTTCAGGTCACCGCTAAGGATAGTAACGTAGTTGCCGGGATCGCGGTCATCGGGGTTGGGTTCGCTGTAGCCGGCGTAGCCGCCATAGAGGGTCACGCCATTTATTAAGTAGAAATTATCCGTCCGCATACCGTCGGGGGGCGCCGGTTTATATATGCCCTGGGCCACCCGGATCTCCTGAACTTCAGGATTTGCTGCCGCTGCATTTAGGGCATACCTTAATTCGTTATAAGCATCGGCCCAACTTGCGCCAGTGTTGGCACCGGGGGCACTGTCATCAACATAGAGGATAGTTGAAATAACCGGATCATTGTCCTCTTCGAAGATGGTAACTACGGCCGGGAAGATACCGGGGGCGCTCACCTGGATGAAGGCCCTGCCGCTGAAATTGTCTGAATCCTCCGCCGCCGCCAGGGTGACAGTTTGAGGAATGTAGTAATTTGACGAGTCGAAAGTCAGCGTTGCTCCGAAGACAACCATAATATCAGGATCGCCTGATTGGTGCCCTACCATCACCTGAACAGTGCCCAAGGGATCCTTCGCCAGATTTACGGTGAACTCTACGGTTTGGCCCTCTGAAATAGCATCCAATATTGTGCTCAGAAAAAATCTTTGTCTGGGTCCTTCATACGCTCCCATATCCACAATCGGCGGCGTGCCATTGCCGGTATCCGGAGTATCAGGGTCGTCGGCAAAACGAGGATTGCCGTCGAGATCGGTCGTAATTGACGCAGGAACAGCTAAATTATCGCCCGCGTCAATACCAGGAGATCCAGGCAGCAAACGCAGATTATACTCAGTACCGGCAACCCATTCGGGGTCATAAATATCGACAAATAAGGGGTCGTCGTCGATGTTGCCTGTACCCGGATAGATATACTCATCATCAGGATCATCGTCATTGATGCAACTGTAGTTTACTACGGGAGTTCCACTCACAACATGTATCTGGGCCGTCTCACCTAATCCCTCGCCCTCGCTATCGATATTGCCCCAAAGGATGCAGTTAGTTAGTACTGGACTGCTGTTATAGTTGTATATACCACCGCCCCAATTACCAGCCGAGTTGTCGCTGAAGGTGCAGTTAGTCAGCGTGGGGTCGCTGTCGTAGTTGTACATACCACCCCCGTTGCTCGTCATGTTGCCTTTGAAGATGCAGTTGGTAAGGGTCGGGTGGGCGCAGTAGTTACGGATACCCCCGCCCTGGCTATCTGCTAAATTACTGCTGAAGGTGCAATTAGTCAGCATCGGGCTGCAGGTGTGGTTATATATCCCGCCGCCATATACTCTTGCCGAGTTGTCGCTGAAGGTGCAGTCGGTCAGCATCGGGTTGCCATAGTAATTATACATCCCGCCGCCCCTACTAGTCCAGGATACATTCCCTGTAAAAACGCATTGCGTTAGTGTTGGGTTGCATGTATGGTTGAATATCCCACCGCCACTGGTATAAGCCCAGTTGCTGATGAAGGTGCAGTTGCTGAATGTTGGGTTGCTGTAAGCGTTCTGTACGGCGCCGCCATTTTCAATGGCCGCATTTTCGATGAAGGTGCAGTTCGTTATGGTGGGGCTGCTTCCGTTATAGTTGTACATCCCGCCGCCCAACCAGGCTGCATTACCGGTCAAAACACAATTGTTTATCGTCGGATTTCCTGGAACTTCGAATTCATTCCAATCGTTGAATACACCGCCTCCCCTCCTTTCCCCACCAACGCCAGACTCCCTGTTGGCATGACCACCGGTAATGGTAAAGCCGTCGAGGATAGACGTTTCATCGGTTCCGGTACCGGTGACTACCGTGTAGCTGTTATCATATCGGGTTTCTTCATAATATAAGTCTTTAGTATTTAAGACAACTATGTCATTGCCGTTCAAATCGCCGCTGAGGATGGTTTCGTAGGCGCTGGGGTCGTAGTCATAGGGGTTCGGCGTCCCATAGCCGGCGTAGCCGCCGTAAAGGCCTACTCCATTTATAAGCTGAAATGTAGCAAATCTATCACCGGATGTTTGTCCTCCGCCCTGGTCGGGTTTATAAATGCCCTCGGCCACCCAGATCTCACCGGAGGTGGCGGCGTCCAGGGCGTCCTGCAGGTACTTGAAGGCGGTGGCCCAACTCTGGCCGTTACCACCGGGGGCGGCATCGTCATCCACATAGATGATTTGCCCCAGGGCCGAGCCTGAGATGCCCAGCAAAAATATTAACGTTAACAGATAAATGTTTAGATTGGTGCGATGGTTCATTTTCTGCACTCCTTTCGGCTGATAAGGGCGGTAAGAAAAAGTAACACAGAGAAAGTCCTCCGCTATATCGCGGAGAAGCAAGTTATGATCTTCCTTGAACGAAGTTTTTGAAACGATCCATATCCGACAGTCGAGGCCGCCGAAGACGAGGGATAATGTACCATCTGGCAGGCCCATTTTTCAATATGTTTTTGAGAAATTTGATTAAAAATCAGTAAAAATTTGCGTTCTTTTAACTAAGGGAGTATTTTTTTGATTTTTTGAGATAAGACTTTATGAATTAAGCAATTGCGTCAAGGGTTTAGATGGCGGTTTCTATAAGATAGAAAACTGATAGGTATGGTGGGTAAAGGGCGGGATGAGGAAGGGAAGAGGGTGGTTCAGGGTGGTCGGGGGACTGGGTCCCCGCTTACCCGCTTGCGCGGGAACAAGTTTGCGGGGATGACAGGGAAAAGCGGGGATGGGGGGCGACGTTGTTGGGTAAATGAGTATATGGGTGGATGAGGATATTAAGGGGGAGGGGAGAAACGGCCAGGGCCTCGCAGCAGGATTTATCATATCCGCCATGTCAGCGATATAATATCCTACCCGAGGCCCGGGCCTTCGCGGGAGTTTCGGCAGGTGTCGAAACTCCGGATAAAACCGAGTGAACAGGCCACTTTGAGCTCCGCGATGGTACTGTTTTCACTCGGCCGGGTTAAATCCGTCCTACGGATTGAACCCTTTAAGGTTCACTGCTAAGCTGGGTACGGCAGTCCTGAGCAATTCCCGGATGAGAGCCGGCAAAATGCAAGCTCATGGGCTCGGCTAACAACTGCCGACTCTTGAGGAGATTACTCAGGAGCCGACTTAGCCGAGCAGCGCCAGGACGCTCTGCGGAACGGAGTTGGCCAACGACAAGACCGAGGTGTTGGCCTGAACGAGAATCTGAGCCCTGGTCAGAGCGGCAGTTTCCGCGGCAAAATCGGCGTCGCGGATCGCCGATTCAGAGGCAGTTACATTTTCCAAGGTTACGCGGAGGCTATTAATATTGGTTTCCAGGATGTTTTTCTGGAAGGCGCCCAAGCGGCCGCGTAAAGTGCTGATATCTTTAATGGCGTCGTCAACGATCCTTTGAGCGGTATAGAGATTGTTGCCGTTGAGCTGGTTAGCCTGGCCGCTTTTAAGCGTATTAAGATACCCGTCCGTGTTGTTGCCCAAGGAACTGGGGGCGACATTTTTTATAGCTATGGATTCCATGCCGATGGCATCGACGCGAGAGCCGATGGCGAAATCGGCGCCGCCGGCGGAGATGGTAAAGGTCTCAGTAGTATTGGCCATGGCGGCGGAATTGGTCAAAAGGATCTCGATATCAAGCATACTGGTGCGTACGGTGATCTTCTTACCTGCGCCCGTGGTGGAGGTACCGTTGACGGAGGCCACCACATCGATACCATAATCGGTATGGCTGTCCAGGGTGGCGGTGGTAAGATCGGTGATGCCGAACATGGTCTCGTTCTTGGTGCCGACGACTTCCACGCTGACATAGGCGTCGGTGCCGAAATCAACGCTGCGCAGTACGGCGGTGGTGGCGTTGGATGAAGCCGCGGCCGAGACCCCGGTAATCTCCTTGACCGCGTTAATACCCGTGACCACGTCGGCGCGGGTGGCGCCGGCGGCAAAGGTAAGTTCGGTGTTGCCGCGATTAGAGCCGACCTTGAGGGTAATGGCCTGGGTGGAGACGGTGGCGCCGGAAAGGTATGATATTCCGGTCTGGGCCGAGGTGGTCACCGCCAGATCGACGGTCATAGCGGCGCCGTCAATAAGCTTGGCGGCATTAATGCTGGAATCGGCAATTTTAGTAGTGTCCAAGCCGGTGGTGGTGTAGGCCTTGTTGCCGTTGAGCAGCTTCATGCCCTCGAACTCGGTAGAGTTGGCAATGCGCTGGATGCTGTTGATGGCCGAATCCACCTGGAGCTGATTGGCATCGATCTCTTCGGTGGACATGCCGCCTTTGCTGGCCGTATTCACCAGCAGCCCCTTGATATCGATGAGCAAGGCGGAGATTTCATTCAAGGCGCCTTCTGCCGTCGCGATGACACTGTTAGCACGAATGGAATTACTGATTCCCGCTCTGATGCCGGCCATCTCGGAGCGCAGATTCTCTGAGGCGATCAAGCCGGCGGGGTCGTCCTTACCATCGTTAATACGGAGCCCCGATGATAATCGCCGCAACCGGGCATTAAGATCCTGATAGTTGCCAATCAACTTAGTGATGGCATTCATCGATGCGATGTTCGTATTGATACGTGACATGGCTTATCCTCCGTGACAAGACAAGCGAGAAACCTCGCCCGCAAGTAACAGGCCCTAACCCATATTCGTCCTGGTCCGGCCTGACGGAACCAAACAGCCTACGTAGTATCGCTTTGGCGAACTACGCTGATTTTGTTCCGGAACGAAATCACACAAGAGAAAGGGGTAAACATCCCTGCAGAGCTCTTATGTCTTCGTCGTCCTGGTTCCAAAACAAATCAAGCTGCCCTTTTGAATCAATTTGAGAAGCCAACCTCAAATTTGATTCAATTTTGCACTATTTATTCAATTTTACGTGGTTAAAAAACCGTGTTCAGGAATGCCGGTGGGGTTCCACCTCACGGTTGCATCCATGACCGAAAAGGCCCGGTCAATCTGTCTTGACGACAGTGGTGGAAAGAAATGAGCAGCAACTCCGTTGCAAACTCCCTTTCACATCCGCGGAGGCGAGTTAATCACGTCCTGGTTGTTTACACCTCCGTCGGTGCTCATCCTTGAGTCTAAGGTCTCTTGGGCGGGTGCCTTTGAGACCCGCATCCATCGGGTCTTCCAATCGCCCGACAACCCGGTCTTGCCGGCGACTGTTGACCTCGCCTGTTGCTTTGAGATTTTCGACCGCCTCACGGGAAAAACTTTAGTAAGAGCGATAATAATTTTAAATTTTGCTTTATGGGACGTAAATACTGTTTATAGGACGTGTTATGATTTTTTCGGACGCCGGGCGGCTGTTAGGGGCAGGTGATTAAATGAGGGGTATAAAAGATATGTTAACCGGTTATCTATTGGGGGTTTAAAAGAAACGGGCCGGTCGGGTTCTTGAGAGCAGATTGGGATAAACATGCTCTGCCAAGAACCCGGCCGGCCAGGAGGTATTTGTCAAACATAACAGCCCGGCAAAGGCCAGAGACTTCGCCTTAGGCAATATTAACTCAGCAGACTCAAGACATTCTGGGGGGCGACGTTGGCGGTGGACAGGACCATGGTGGCGGACTGGACCAGGATCTGGGAACGTGTCAGTCGGCTGGTTTCGGTGGCGAAGTCGGTATCGCGGATGGCAGATTCGGCGGCATAGAGGTTTTCTTTGGTCACATTAAGGGAACGGATAGTGGTTTCGAGCGTGTTCTTCTGGAAAGAACCCAACCGGCCGCGTAAATTTGAAACATCCTTAATGGCCTCTGTTACAATGCGCTGGGCGGTGTAGAGGTTGGCGCTGCTCAGGGAGTTGGTGCCGCCGCTTTTCAGGGTGCTGATTCGGCCATCGGTAGCATTACCGAGCGTGGAGCTGGAGACGGTCTGGATACCGATAGCTTCCAGGCCAATGGCATCCACGAGGGCGCCAATGGCAAAATCGCCGCCGCCGGAGCTGATGGTAAATGACTCGGTAGCTTGAGATAAGGCAGCGGAATTGGTCAGTTCAATCTCGGCACTAAGCATACTGGTGCTAATGGTGAGCTTTTTGCCCTTGCCGGTAGCTGACGAACCGTTGACGGTGGCCACCACATCGATACCATAATCGGTATGACTGTCCAGAGTGGCGGAAGTAAGATCGGTGATGCCAAACATGGTCTCGTTCTTGGTGCCGACGACTTCCACACTGACATAGGCGTCGGTGCCGAAATCAACGCTGCGCAGTACGGCGGTGGTGGCGTTGGATGAAGCCGCGGCCGAGACCCCGGTAATTTCCTTGACCGCGTTAATACCGGCGACCACGTTGGCGCGGGTAGTGCCGGCGGCGAAGGTAAGTTCGGAGCTGCCGCGATTAGAGCCGACCTTGAGGGTGATGGCCTGCGTGGAGACGGTGGCGCCGGAAAGGTATGATATTCCGGTCTGGGCCGAGGTGGTCACCGCCAGATCCACGGTCATGCTGGCGCCATCAATTAACTTGGCGGCCTTAATGGTTTTATCAGCGATTTTAGTGGTGTCCACGCCGGTGGTGGTGTAGGCCAGAGTACCATTGAGCAGCTTGATGCCTTCAAACTCGGTGCTATTGGAAATACGGTCGATACTATTGATAATGGAATCGACCTGAGTCTGGTTGGCGTCGATTTCCTCGGTGCTCATGCCGCCGGTGTTGGCAGCTTCGGACAAGAGGGCCTGCATATCGAGCAACATGGCGTTTACTTCGTTGAGGGCCCCCTCGGCGGTGCTGACAATGTTGACGGCTCTTTCGGCATTTTTGACGGCCGCTTCGGTGCCGCGTATCTGTTTGCGCAGATTCTCCGAGGTGATCAAACCTGCCGGGTCGTCCGCACCCCGATTGATTCTCAGGCCGGTGCTCAGCCTTTCCAGCGATTTGTTTAAATCATAGTTATTGGCATTTAAGATTCGGGCACTGATTAATGCCGTTACGTTAGTGTTTATTCTGCTCATCTTACAACCTCCAAAGGTAGTTGTCGCCGGAAGAAAGCCTTTTGATCTATAACTTCAAAAGCTCTCCTCCCCAATGTTTTAACCAAAGCGGTTTTACTTTACGTCGCTTTATAATTGCTAATTAGTCAACCGCACTTTTATTTTATGTTCCGGCAGGCCTGTCATCGTCCAGGATAAATACCCGACTTTAGCAATTAAAATGGTAATTTCTTATCGGACACCAATTACTCCTTATTCGCCCCTTATCACCTTAAAAAGCCTATATTCGTTTAAATCCGGATAAATTTTACAACAAGACGGGTCCTATAAAAAAAAGGCAAATCCCGGCGGCGCAAAGAAGAAAAATAAGGATGCGTGAAGGAGGGGATGTTCAGGTGAAGACGTATTTGCGCGCCTACTTAAAAAAAATAAGGCACAACAGGACGGGGTTGTGCCTTGTCACGAAGAATAAGAAATTTCCAGCGGGCACTGCGGAACGCAGGACGACAGTTCCTCTTTTCAAAGAAGTAATGCGCCGCGGAGAAATCAAATTTTTATTTTACGCTAAGGGGCGTCATTTTAGCGCGGCAACTTTGTGTCCGATAATTTCATTTTAGCTATTATTGCAGGAGAGCCAAGACCGACTGGGGGGTTTGATTGGCCAGAGCCAATATTGAGGTTCCGGCATTCACCAGGATCTGACTGCGCGTCAGGGCGGCCGTCTCGACCGCGAAGTCGGCATCGCGGATCGCCGATTCCGAGGCGGTTACATTTTCCATGGTGATCCGCAGGGAGTTCATATTGGTATCGAGGGTATTGCGTTCAAAGGCGCCCAAACGACCGCGCAACACGGCAACCTGTTGAATAGCCTCTTCGATGATTTTCGAGGCCTGGGAGCACTGGCCGGCCACCAGGGAATAAGCGCCGCCGGTACTGACTTCATTTAAAAAGCCGACATCCACCGATCCCAACCGACTGGCAGTCATGGAGTTGATGCCGATACTAGTTTGCTCGGTAGAGTTAATATGGGGCCCCAACTGGAACATGGCGCCGCCGCCGGTGACGGCAAAGGAGGTGTTGTTGCCGGCGCCGAACTGGGGGGCCAGTTTCATGCGCAAATCCAGCGAACCGGTGTTCAAAGTGATTTCCTGACCGGTGCCCACGGTAGTGGCGCCGTTGATGGTGGCGATCACGTCGCGGCCGGCGTCGCGTTGGCGGGTGACGGCGGCGGAGTCCACCGTGGTAAAGGCGCCGGTGCTGCTGGGCAGCGCCCTGACAGAGACAAAGGCGTCGGAGCCGTAATCGACACTACGGAAAATCACTCCCGACTGGGGATGCGTAGCGCTGATAAAGGCAGCCGAAACGCCGATGGCGCCGGTGACCGCGTTTATGGCCGAGACCATACTGGAGGCCCGGAATCCGGAAACAAAGTTGAACACCTCCACCCCTCGATTGGAGGCGACCTCCAGCGTCACCGATTGATCGACCTGACTGGTTCTAAACTGCAGCTGGCCGCGCTGCGCCGAGAGCACGCCGGAGACCTTAACGGCCATATAGGAGGCGTCGCCCAGCATGGTGCTGTAAACATCCAGGGCTTTAACATAGGTCGTGGAGACGCCGCTGGTGACGTAAGCGAGATTGCCGTTCAACAACTGAAGCCCGGCAAAAGTGGTGGCATTGGAGATGCGCGTGATACTGTCGATGGCGGAATCCACCTGAAGCTGATTGGCGCGGATTTCCTCATCACTGAGGGCGCCGCGATTAGCCGCTTCGACGGTGAGTTCCTTAATATTGATCAACAGGGCCGCCACCTCGGCCAAGGATCCCTCCGCGGTGGCGATAACATTGGAGGCCCGCTGCGAGTTGTCGATGGCCTGGGCGATGCTGGCCATTTCGGCGCGCAGGGATTCCGAGGCTATCAGTCCTGCCGGGTCATCAGCCCCTCTGGTTATGCGCAAGCCGCTGCTGAGCCGCTGCAGAGTCTGGTTCATATCCCGGGTGGAGCGTGCCAAATGGACTTGACCCGTTATTGCCGGTATGTTCGTGTTAATTCGCGCCATCGCTAAATCCTCCATGACTATGCGTAGTCATCTCTCGGTTGGCTTGTCGCCATCTTATTGCGGCCATTTTCCGCAGCCCGCCTGATCCTTCAGGGCTGCCGGAGAGCTTCCATAAGTCTCCGGGGCCGCGTTTGAATAACGAATTATTTTTTATCTTTTTTATCATTTTTTGAGGCTGGTGGAATATCCGGAGGCAGATCGGTAATATCTTCCAATTTCACTCCGGCCGCTGCCTGGTTTTCCTGCTTGATGGATTCATAAACCTCTTTGCGATGAACCGGTATTTTGGGCGGCGCCGTTATCCCCAACCGCACCTTGTCGCCTCGAATATCCACCACGGTGATCTCGATATTATCACCGATCATGATTGTCTGATCTTTCTGTCTGCTTAGAACCAACATCCCTGGCTCCTATGCCCGCTTGGGCAGTTGAACCGACCCGCTTCCCTGCGAGCGGTAATCTTTTTTTAAGTAGCTGGGTCGCCGTTTACGCCGCACTTCTTGCACCTCAATAGCCCGTTATAAAACTGCTAAAACAGGTTCTCTTTATAGAGAACATGTCCTGCCGAACCGACTAGGCCGTTTTAGAAACCTGTTTTGGCACGGCATTAAGGTCCATCAGCCGATGCCGGGTGCTGTACTTCTTCTCGGAAAGCACCAACTGCCGGCCCCGGCGATTCAGGGCGTTAATAAGCAAGGGGCCCTGCAAATTGGCGGTGAGGGTCCGCTCGACCTTGTTGACGATCACCAGAATTTGCGTCTGGTTCATGTTCTTGAGGTCCAACAGCTCATAATCCTCCGGTTTGGCCGCAACTTGATAATCCGGAACAAACAACAAAGGATCACAGACAACAAATGCTACTTCGGGCCGATCCACCGACTGCAACCAAAAGAAATTGGCTTCGTCGTTGGTCTGCAGCAGGGCATAGTCGCGGGCATCGGGGAATCCCAATAGACCTTTGGGAAAATTCAGCAGGCGCTGCTGATCGACCTCGATCTTGCCAAAGCGTGTACTCATGACCTTCATGGTCTAAAACCTCCTTAGTCCCGTCGGCGGCGACGGGACGCCATCCTCAAGACTCCACCGGCTCCCCGTCAGAGACCGGCGTGCCGAATCCTCCGGCAACTCCATCCCCGGAGCGAATCACTTTTTCGTTGGTTTTTCAGGTCGCATCGACATCAAGCCGATGCTCAATTTTTCATCCGTTAAGGCGGGCTTGGAGCCCACCGAAATAGTTACCTTTATTATAATCCTACAGGCGGGCTTGAGAGCCCACCCTATATTTAACTTAAAAAATCCAGTAACGAAACGTTGGTCAGTTGACTGCCGGTGATCAAATTACCCTGTAAAGCGGTATAAAGGTTCTGATACCGGGTAATGGCTTCGGTGAAGTCGATATCCTGAATGTCCGAACGCAACGTTCTCATGGCTATCATATGGTCTTCGATCTGGTTTCTGCGATCCTGCAGGGCCCGCATCTGAGAGCCTACCCTGCCGCGCATGTTGCTTAATTCTTGACGATCCTGCTCCACCACCCCGGCGGCGTTGGAAATAGCCGAGTTATCGTTACTGAGCATCGCGTCGCGTAAGGTGAGCAGGTTGGTAAACAATCCCTGCGGTTTGACCGCATTGACGTCATCGCCGGTCAGCGTTGGTCCGCCAACCGATTTGTCTAACCCCAACTCCCGGGCGGTAAAGTAGCCGCTCTGGTTGTCCGGGTGCGTTATAATCTGCAGACCGGTCGCGGCCGAGAGGGAATCGGTGATTTCTATGCCGTTGCCCACCGAGGCCAGGTCCGCCTGAATATTCGGCACGCCGGCGGCGACGGCCGCCGCATTGATCAAATTAATGACGTCTTGAATGGTCGTGGCTGAGTCAAGATTAACGGAAAAGGCAGAAGCCCCATCGACATAAACTTCGATATCGTTTTGCCCCGGTTCGGTATGAACGCCTCTACCGTAGTTTAGTTGAGACAACGGCGTAGCGTCGTGCAGGGAACGAATCCCCAGATCGGTAGCGGTGGTGCCGCCGTTCTCGCCAATACGCATCTCCGAGCCGCTCAGCAAGTTATAGACATTAATACCGGTCCCGCCGGCATTAATTACGGCCCGCACCCCGATCCCGGCGTTATTTACAGCGTTGAGGATATCCTCCATGGTCCGGGCGGCCGCAATATTTATCACTCCCACGTCGCCTACCAGGCTGTTGGTGATTCTCAAGCCGGAAATATTGTCGATGCCCGCCCCGCCTGCCAGAGCCGTTACCGGCGTGGCCGGCGTAAGGCGAGCATCGACGTCCTGGCCTGTAAGGGTGGCGCCGCTTCCGGTATTATCAAAAATACCCAGATCGCGGGCCATAGTTCCACTGCCTACCTCCACCACGGTTACATTGGCGCCTCCGAGGGTGCTGGTTATTTGCAGCCCGTCGGCGGCCGCGTTCAAGGCGGCGGTGGTAGTAGCGGGTGTAACATTATTTATCTTATTAATAACATCGCCGAGGGTTACGCAATCACTAAGATCGATAGTATCAGAATTGATGCCGTCGCTGATGGTGATGCCGCCCCGACGAATTCCCTGATCGAGATATCCGTTCAGATCAGAAAGCAGCGTATCGGCGGTAACATCAGGATTCAGATCCTCAATGCCGACGATTCTTTGGCTTAAGGCGCCGAACGTTTCATCGGCATCAACACTAAAATCAACCTGACTATCGTCGGCGACGCGGGTTTGCATCTCGGTGAGGCTGCCGCTGAAGAGCACACCGCCGTCGGACAAAGTAAAGGGCATCTCGGTGCCGTTGTGCCCGGCGAAGATATAACTTCCCCTATACTCGGTATTACTGATGGTCACCAATTGCTTGATAATTTGATCGACCATTTGAGCATTGGAGGCCCGACCGGCATCATCAGCACCCATACCGATACTTTCCAAAGCCAGCGAATACGCCTCCTGCACCAAGGCTACCGCCTGCCCCAGGGCCGAGTCGGTGGCCGCCAGAAAACCATCGGCAAATTCGGTATTTCTCAGATATTGCTCATGACGCTCCAAAGAGCTATCCAGGTGCATAATGGTGGTGGCTTCTCCGGGCGAATCGCTGGGCCGGGCCAGTTTCAGGCCGGTGGCCAGTTGATTTTGCACCTTTAGTAAATCCACGGAATTAGTGCGGATACTGTTCATCAGCAGATCGGTCTGCATCAGCATCGAAACCCGCGCCACATTTGTCGGTCTTACCGCCGAAGGCATTATTTTCCACCTTTATCTTCTAAAATTTGTACTTTCCCATATCCAATTTCGATTTTTAATTTTTGATTTTAACTTTTAATCAATTTCTATCTTCCCAGGGCAATCACCTCTTGCAGCATTTCATCAATCAGGGCCACGTAGCGGGCCGCCCCTTGAAAGGCGCGCTGAAAGATAATCATTTTAATCGCCTCTTCATCCACGGAAACGCCGCTGATGCTCTGTCTTTCCGCTTGCAGGGTCTGCACCACGACGTCGGCGGCGAGGTAATTATCCTGGGATGCCCGGGCGTCGGCGGCGATTCGGCCGATCATGGAATTGAAGTTATCCGCCAGGTTCAAGCCATTAAGCGAATCGACGCCCTCGGTGGCCAATTGGGCGATGGCCCCGGCTACTGACCCGTTGCCCGCCAAGCCATTGGCGCTGGCCGCCAGGCCGCGGGGATTGCCGGTCAGATCGTCCCGGACGGCGATGGTCTTGCCATCGTAACCACCAAAGAAAGTATTGACGCCCAAGGCTGCTAATACATTGGTGGCATCATTAGCATTGGACGGCGCTGAAAATCCGAAGGTAAAACCGGAATCCGCCTGGATCACCAATCGATTATCCGCATTGACCGAGGCCGTTATGTTTGCCACCGCGTTCAAGGCCGTCGCCAGATCATCCAGGGTGGTGTCCGTGGCGTCGATGCCGATCTCCACCTTGATCCGGGTGGTGACCGTGTTGCCGGCGGCATCGGTGACATGGATATTGAAAACACCATTATTAACCTGCCACTTAAGGTCCGTCTGTTGCATATCAGCCAGTGATACATCTGTGGCGTCCAGGCTGAAGTGGCTGGTCAGGGACGTAAGACCGTCCAGCCCCTGCCCCAGACTGTGCAATTTATTAACTTCGAATATCAGCGCCGCCGCCCAATCATCAACCTGCCCCATGATATCGCCCAACTGATCGTCGCGGGCGGCGATCAGGCCATGTATCTTGCCGCCTGATAGATCAACGGCTTGATTGTTGTGGCTAAAGACCACCCGGGCCAGTTGATTGCCGTTGGGATCTTCGGTTTCGACATAGGTCAGGCCGCAGCTTTCTGAATACTGCACCAAGGGATCGTTGCCGATAAAAACCTGAACCGCCCCGCCATCGACTTCTCGGGTGGTTATGTTAATAAGTTCGCTTAATTGCTTAAGCAGTTCATCGCGCTGATCCCGCAGGGCGGCCGCCGAGCCGGCGTGGCCGGATTCCGCCGTCACCACCTGCCGATTCAGATCCGCGATCTGTTCGGCCAGGGCATCGGCCCGGGCCACCTGGAAGCGCACCTGGGCATCCAAATCGGATTGAATATCTTTCAGTTCCGACCGCATTTGTCGAATAAAGTTGGTCAGACTGGTCCCTTCCTGAATGACCACGCTGCGCGTGGCGATGTCCTGGGGCTGATTCTGCAGGGCCGACCAGGCCTGGAAAAAGGCATTCAATCGGGTGGAAAGGTCTGATTCGGTCAGTTCATTAAAGGTCGCCTCCACCCGGGCCATGGCTTGCTGTTGTATCAGATAAGAGGCGGAATCGCCCACCGCCGTACGAATGCGGCCGTTAAGGGCGTCATCAACCTGACGGCGAATCTCGGTCAGGGCCACTCCCGTGCCGGTATATTTACCCGGTATTACTTCGGTGTACTGGGTCGGCGCCAGATAAACTTCCTGCCGCGAATAACCGGGGGTGGCGGCATTGGCCATGTTATTGCCGGTCACCGTTAAAGCCGCCTGCGAAGCGGTAATAGCGCTGCGACCAATCTGTAATGAACCATTTATCAGTGCCAATTGTTTACCTCGTTTAATTTCTACGCTATCGCGTCCACCAGTCGATTTTGTTCGGCCATTGATTTTTTACCCGCCCGACCATAAAGCCCGACGTCCCGGCCCGACTGGGCAATAATGCGAAATATCTGATCAAAGTGGCCCAGGACCTTCCTGGTGGCGACCGCGTTGACACGATTGAGCCTTTGAATATTTTGCGCCATCTCCCTGAGCATGGCCGCCAGGGCCAATATTTTGCTGCGGGCCGGTTCCGGCGCTGCCTGGGCCAATTCTTTCGCCGTCACCGAGGAACCGATACGGCGTTGCGGAAACAACCGCCAGGTTGCCTGCTGCGTAGCTTCAGCTCGTCGCTGGCCGTTCATCCGAACGACGTTCAGCAGACGCTGTTCGTTATGACGCAGCGCTTCCAGCCGCGAAACATCAAAATGCCGCATCGCATCCAGTTTGCCATCCAGAACTGCCGCAAGCTTCCTGTGGCACTGCAGTTCGTCCTGCATCGCTTCGATCAGTTGTTCGACGGCGTCAGCCATTCCAAAATCCTCTGTTCTCCGGAAACACTGATGTTTTCTTTGCCGGTAGAGGTGCAAAATTTTGCGTCTCCACCTGAGCCGTACCTAATCCCTTCGCTCCCCGCCGAGTCAATTGCTGCAACAAAGCCTCTGTCAATGGCGAACCGCCTCCTTGGCTGATACGTTTGATCAGTTCCATATCCAACTGCCGAATAAACGTCCGGCCGCCGGGACCTCTATCAAAGATGGTCGGCTCCTGCGCCTCACGAAACTCCCGCAGCAGGGTCCCGTAGAAAAACTGGTTGACAACTTCATTGGCGTGACGCACCAGTTGTGGGTCATAATTGTAGGTAGCCGCGGCTGTTATCATCTAATTCACCGTTCTGACATTAGCTCGTAAGACGCCCAACCGATGAATGGCATAAATAACGTTTATCTTATCATCGATGGGCACGTTAAGCTGATTCATCGCATTCATCAGCTCTTCCAGCTTTGCGTTTGCCCTATTCCGCACCGCCGGCGCCGCCTGATCAGCCCCCGGTTGATTGGCCTGAGCAGGTTCCTGGCCGATCTGAATTTCCAAACCGTTCACCGTCACGCCCACCGAGGCAATCTCCACGTTGCCGGTCCAGGTAATTACCTTGTCCTTTCTATTTATAAATACGCTGGCCTCCGGATCCGGCAGATCCACCGGCAACGACATAATGCGGGCGATAAAGGGGGCCGGATAAGTCGCCTGTTTATCGGGGATAGTCACCTGAATGTTTTTCGGTCCCAGCACGATCGCCGACAATTCGTTGGTAAACTCACTTTGGACATTTCCCGCGGCGCCGGGAATAAGATCCGTGAGGGTAACTTCTTCATTAATAGTATTGGCCACGGTTTTGGCCGTCAGGTAATTGGCATGATAGTCATCCAGCACTAAAGTAAATACCGCCTTACCGGGATAAGTCTCGTAGTCCACATACAAGTGAAATATATTCTCTTCGACATCGGCCCCGGCCGCCACGTAACCGCTGGTGGGAATATTGTCGTCCGGAACGATGATGGGTCCCTGGGCCACCCCATAAATCCGGTCATCTTCATAAAACGACCCGCTCAAATACGTCACCAGCAGGTATCCGCCTTCCAGGCTCTTGGCATCATTGATGCTATGGACCTGTACATCAATTTTGTCGCCTTCCCGCATTCCGTTGCGGCCCAGTTGCGCCGTTACCGCCACATAAGCGACGTTTTTGGGCTTCAATTCGCTCGGATCGACGGCGTTGCCCAATTTACTGAGCATTTCGGCTAAAGGCCTTTTTGTCACCAACGAATCGCCGTCCCCCGTGCCGTTAAGACCCACCACCAGGCCATGCCCGATGAGCATATTGGTCCGTTCGCCTAACAGCCGAGTAATGTCACGAATGCGCGTCAATCCCGCGGCCGGCAACGTCCCGGCTAAAACCGTCGCCGCCGCCAATAATACTACTAATTCGCCGCGTCCCATTTTACTTTTACTTTGAGTATTCATGATTAACTCTTCCGAGTCGTTATCTTGAAGCTAAAAATCCTTATCAAAACGGCAAAATAAAATCAATCAAACCGGAAATCAGCCCTCGCTTGCCGGTGTCTCGTGCTATTCCTTTGTGGTGTTTTTCCAGATTGAGCCCGGCCAGTTGCGTCGAAAGGATCGAATTATCGATCCCGATATCTTTGCTGCGGCAAATGCCCGTCAAGGTAATCGTCATTTCCTCTTCGTCGGTGACCACGCGATGGGAAGCCTCCAAGACCAAATTTCCGTTGGGCAGCACGTCGATCACCTCGGCGTGTATCCGGGCCGTGACGGTATCCTCGCGTTCAACCTTGGCCTTGCTTTTTAGATCCTTTTCAAAGTCCAACCCAACTGTGGGGTCGCCGCGGCTTTGATTATCCGGCCGCAGGTTGCCCCCGGTCAGACGAATCCAGTCCGTAAGTTGAGCGCTGAGGGAATACTCACGTTCCGAATCGGTCTTGGTATTGGTCTTGTGTTTACTTACTTCATTAACCACGATAGTGACCAGATCATGCACGCGAAAATCATTCTGCCGGGGCTTGGAAACCGTAATCCACGAGGCGCTCCGCACCGACAACCGAGTTGGGGCGCCGACCCCCGCCGGCCGGCCGAATATATTGGCCCCGTATGCGCCGCCGACGGGCGTGGCGGCGGCCGTGGTGGTTAAGCCGCGTACATTACGCGCCTGAACATCCTGTGCCGCACGCAGAAAAAGACTATTCGTAGGCTGACCGGCCGCTGAGGCAACCGTCAGAAGTATTCCCGCCAGTATCGTCGCTGCTGTTCGTATAAACATAAACCTCAGTCCTCCCAAAAAACTAATACTTATTACTTGTCGTGCCTATGGCTTGGGATGGGATATTTGACGCGCCGCCAATGGTAACTTCGCCCAAACCCGTAACTACTCCCCGTACCATTACTTTATTTTTTCCACAGCGCACCATAATCTCATCACCGAAACCGCCGCCGGCCAACGCTTTGCCGCGTAATGTCACCTGCACCTGTCCCGCTTTGCTATGCACCTTTATGTCCTGATCGCGCTTGACCAGCTGCAGTTTCCTGATCATATTCGGAAAAACGACCGTTCGAGGCGGTATGGCCCGGGCCGCTTCCTGACCGATTACCGCATCCATATTCGTTATGCCCAAATCACGATAATTGCTGATGCGCCGAGGCATAAATTTTACATCCGCCGCGGTAATCACCTCACCCATTTGCAACCGACGGATCGTCGTCACCGATTCACAAAGCAACTGCACATAACCATACACGGCAACCGCTGCCGATCCGCCTTCGACCGGAGATGATTTTTTGGTATCCAGCCGGGATCCTTTCTGTTGATTATCAACCACATCAAAGCAAATATTTCCCAGAGTAATAACCGTACGCGGGACAATCTTAAAACGATTCTTCTCGGTCGGCCGTTGCAAAAAGCCTTTTTGATTACAACGCCAATCAATCTTCAGCCGGGCCATATCAAATCCGGTCAACTGCGCCACTGTTCGCGTCAATTCATCTGCCAGAGTCTGCTGCTGCTCCGTTTTTCGGTTCACGGCCGACTGGGCAACTTCATTCTCCGGATCAACCTCAACCTTTTTGACTTGCTGGGCGTTTTTGACCATCACCCGACAATAACTGGCGCCAAAGATGTCCACGGTGGCCGGGTTGATCTGAGCCTGGGCCAGAGCCCGACATATCTCAAAATTCCCCACCAAAATATCCTTGTCGTTCACGGTAAACCGCCCCACAATCAGATTATCCAGCCGTGCTTTTTGTTGTTCCTGGGACTTTACCAGTGCGACATCAGCCAGGCGGATCGGCCCGGCATCCAACGCCACGCTTTTCCGCAGGAAAATCTCATCCTTTGACTCTGCCGCCACCGCCGATGTAACTGCGGCGATCACCGCCCAAAAGACCAGGCCTATAAAAATATTACGCTCTCTATACATTTAACCGTTTCCTATTCCCTCTATCCTAACGCCGCAGCCGACTGACCACCTGCAGGTTCTCGTCGGCGGCCCTGATGGTCTGCGAATTCAGCTCAAAATTCCGCTGCGTGCGTATCATACTGATAAGCTCCCTTACCGGATCCACGTTGCTGCTTTCCAGATAACGCTGGGCCAGGATTCCATAGCCGGGATCGGCAGGCCGGCCCGAGGTAGGGGTTCCGCTGGCCTCGGTTCGCACCAGGAGATTACCGCCCACTAATCGCAGACCCTGCGCATTGGGAAATTTATACAGCTCGATCTGACCTAACTCCTGCTGGATGCCGGCCACCTCCACGGTAATCACCCCGTCACTGGTAATGGTGATACTATGCAGATCCGTTCCTTCCGGAACCGTAATGCTCGGCTCCAGCAAGGGCCCGTCCAGAGTACCCAGCACCAGTTCCCCATTATTGTTGGTGAAAAAGTTACCGGCCCGCGTATAAGCCTCTCCGTTACCGATCCCTTCAAAAGTTCTTACCTTAAAGAACCCATCTCCCTGAATTGCGATATCCAGAGGGTTGCCTGTTTCTTCCAAAGAACCGGTCCGCAGATCCATCTGAGTATTGGACACCCGCGCCCCCAGCCCCACAAAGAGACCCGTACTGGTCCGCTGACCCAGGCTGTTGATGGCCCCGGGTTGCTGGCGTTCCTCGTAAAACAAATCCTCAAAATTTACCCGCGAGGCCTTGAAACCTTTGGTGTGGGAATTAGCCAGATTGTGGGCGATGACATCCAACTGGGTGTCCATCACCCTCATGCCCGTTGCTGCTGATTGTAATGCGGTGATTGCCATAACTTATTTCCGTATTCTCATAATTATCCGCTTATGCTGCCCAGGCGCGTAACCGCCAAGCCCAGCGTCTGATCCTGTAACTGCAGCATGCTGAGATTCATCTGAAACATGCGCTGGGCCTCAATCATCTGGACCATCTCTTGAATGGCGTTGACGCCCGAGTTTTCCAGCACGCCCTGTTTGACCGGCGCGGGCGCCGCTCGGGAGGGGCTGTCGGCCTGATCGACATAAAGGTTATTCCCCTGTTTACGTAATCCGGCGGTATCATCAAAATCAACTACTCCCAACCGGGTTACGACTTCTCCGCTCTGGCTGATATGACCGGTCTCATTCACGGAAAAATCCAGCCCGCGATCTAATTCAATCACCTGGCCTGATTCATCTAAAACCGGCAGATGATCCGTATAGGTAACTAGTTGGTCTTGATTGTTGAGCGTAAAGCGTCCGTCGCGGGTAAAACAGATTTCATTACCCCGGCGGACCTGAAAGAATCCTCTCCCCTCCAACGCCAGATCAAAATCTCGACCGGTTACCTCGAGGCTGGCGGGGGAAAAATCCGTATGAGTCGGCAGCGCAAAAATACCGCCGCCCATACCTTCCAGCAGGGCATTGGTAAATTGCCTTTGACCGTTTGTCTCGGTCTCCGTAGGGCGGGCCCGGGCCAGCGCCAGGTCGCGTTTGAACGCCACCGTGTCCACGTTGGCCAGATTATTCGCTACAACGTCCTGTCGATACGAATTAGCCAGCGCACCCGCTGCTGATACGTATAAACCATACAACATAGCTCATCCTTAAGCCTATTCGATCGAGTTCTCCGCCTCGACAGCAGACCGCATCTTTTGAGCCGATTGCCGCAGGTGCTCTGCCATAGCTAGTCGGGCCGCCTCCGCGATCCGCTCACCCAGCCGACAACTCGCCAAAGTATCCAGTAAAATAGCAACACCCTGCGGGTCATCCCTTACCGGCGGGGCATTGTCACTGGTTATTTTGTTTTCTTTGGCCATAGCAACCATGTAGCTTTCCGGCTCCTCATACAAGCCGCTTACCGCCCTCCTGGCGGTGCGACGTTTAACTCAATGTCAGTCCTTACGGCCCCACAAAACCGCAAAGACCATGCCAAAAGAGTCCAATAACCACCGAAAATAATTTAAGCCGTCCGATAAAATTGAACGTAATCATATATATAATAAATAGTTACAAAATTGGAATTTTGACGCGAGCCCCCTCTATTATCAATTATTTCCAAATGAGGATCACATCGTCGCCGCGCAAAAAATGCGCTTATTAAACTTAGATTACGCAATTATTGCCCCAGCCCCATACGACTGCCCCAAAAGGATAAAAATTATCGAACCTTTTTATCCCGCACCCGAATAGAAAGAGGGGTTAGAAATACTACCTTGACGGTTTTTATCCTGATTAGTTTAACAAGATCCTGGTAAAATTTCTGTTTGACGGAAAAAACAGCCCTGCCGGCACGGAAATTTCAACTATCCGGCGACATCTCGAAGCCCCGTTGAAAAGCCTTCTGAAAATCATATACATCCTCGAAATCTTCGATACGATCTTGCGGTTCCTTTTGCATCCAGCCGTTTTCGACGAGAAGAAAGACTATCTCGCCGAAATCGCGGGTCCTTTTGATATTCCATTTGGCCAGCACCGACCGGGCCATCAGCCCCCACCGCTTCAAAGCCAACTCGCGCAAGCCTGCGCAAAGCTGAGCCCCGCTGACGTGGCGCACCGTCCCGGTCTGCGCCCCTTGCCGATGAAACTTTGCCACCGCATGGTTGAGCCCCTCGCGGACAAACTGCACCGCCTCCAGCGGATAGCGATTATCCTCTCGAAAAATCTCCTCGATGCTTCTTTGCGGCTTTTTAACCATCCTCCTGGTACCACCATGTCATCAAGTCCCCTCTGGAGAGGGGATTTAGGGGTGCGTTAATAAACACCTTGAAACGCTTAAGAAAATTACTCATATCCTCAATTCAATGTATTCGTTGACCCGGCTTGGCGCCTTCATCCACCCAGAGGGCAAATACATCTTTATCTCCGGTGCCCGAGGCCATTATCATACCTTCCGACAAACCAAACCGCATCTTGCGCGAGGCCAGATTAGCCGCCACCACCACCAGTTTACCTTCCATTTCCTCCGGTTGATAGGCCTGCCGGAAAGCGCCCAAGATATTCCGCGTCCGGCCTCCCAGATCCACCTCAAAACGAAGTAATTTATCCGCCCCCTCCACAATCTCGGCTTTTAACACCTTACCCACCCGTAAATCAACCTTCATAAACTGCTCGAAATCGATTTCTTCTGCCAGCGGCTCTTTTTCCAGTTCCGTCGGCCCGGATGCTGCCTGGGGCTGGGTTTCTTTGCTTTCTTCGATCATCATTTCTACCTTTCTCGGATCTACCCGCTCTATCAATCTCTCAAATTCACCCACTTCACGATCTTCTAGTAAAACTAAAGTATCGGACCATTGCAAGGGTTCAATCTGCATTATTTTCTCCATCCGGCCGGCAAATCCCGGCAATATCGGTTTCAAAAATATGGTCAACAGCCGCACCGCATTGATCGAGGCGGTGAGAGTCTGGCGGGCATGTTCCGGGTCGGTCTTGATGGCGGCCCAGGGTTTGCGCCGATCAATATAACGGTTAACCTCATCGGCCAAACCAACCATCCGCCGCACCGCCGCCGCGTACCGGCATGATTCAAAATCCCCCGCTATCGCCTCCGATTCCCCCTGTATGCCCTTGAGCATCGCGCGGGCCTCTTCCGTGAGCTTACCCAATCGACCTTTGAGGCTCTTTCGCAACATAGTTATCGAACGCGAGGCCAGATTGGCGAAATTGCCCACCAGATCGCTGTTGATCCGCCGGACAAAGTCTTCCAAATTAAGATCGATATCCTCGGTGCCGGGCCCCAGCTTGCTGGCGTAGTAATATCTCAGGTAATTAATATCCAGATACTTTAAATATGTCGCCGCCATGACAAACGTGCCCCGCGACTTGCTCATCTTCTCGCCGTTGACCGTCAGAAAACCGTGAATGGTCAAGCGGTCGGGCGTATTCAATCTTGCCCCCATCAGCATGGCCGGCCAAAACAAGGCATGAAAATAAGTAATATCCTTGCCAATAAAATGATGGATCTCCGTCGCCGGATCGCACCAGTACTCCTGATAGTTCCGCCCCGCCTGCTTACAATAATTCATGGTGCTGGCGATATAACCTATCGGGGCATCCAGCCACACGTAAAAATACTTGTCTTTTTCACCGGGAATCAAAAATCCAAAATAAGGCGCATCGCGAGAAATATCCCAATCCCGCAGCCCCTGATCGAACCACTCGCCCAGCTTGTTCTGCACCTGCGCATGCACGCGCCCGCCGGTTATCCAATCTTTAAGTCGGTCGGTGAAATCACCCAGTTGAAAAAAATAATGTTTCGACCGCCGCTGCTGGGGCGGCTGCCCGCAGGTGCTGCAGCGGGCGTCTCTTAAATCCAAGGGTGAGTACGTCGCATGACAAACCTCGCAGGAATCGCCGTACTGATCCGCCGCCCCACACTTGGGACACGTCCCCCGAATAAAACGATCCGGCAAAAACATCCGGTCGTGTTCGCAAAACGCCTGCTCCACCTCCCGCACCGCTATATGGCCGCCCTGCTTGAGACGCTCGTATATCATCTCACTGCAAATTCGGTTCTCTTTGGAGTGCGTCGAGTAATAACTGTCAAAGGCGATATCGAAACCTAAAAAGTCGCGGACGTGCTCGGCATACATTCTTTCAATCAGCTCTTTGGGGCTTATCTGTTCCTGACGGGCCCGCAGCATGATGGGCGTGCCGTGGGTGTCATCGGCGCAACAATAAACACAGTCGTGCCCGCGCATCTTTTGAAAGCGCGCCCAGATATCCGTTTGTATATATTCCACCAGGTGTCCGATATGGATGGGGCCATTGGCATAAGGCAGGGCGGCGGTCACCAGAATCCGTCTTGGCATTGATCTCTACCCTATATTGTCATACGGTTGTCATTCTGAGCGTCGCGAAGAATCTCGGCGTTCCAGTCTCTACGCGACCCCTCGCTGAGCCTTTCCCTTGAGCGCGGTGAAAGACTCAGGGTGACAGATTTGTCACTCGGTCTAACATCTCATAATCTTGTCTTTAATCGGACGACGCACCGGCATCGTTCACTGATTTATTCTGCTGCTGCCCTTCTTGACCGGCGCCGGCCGCATTGGAGGAACCGCCCGATTCTTTCTTCCGCCTCTTTTTACGCCGACGCCTTTTCTTCGGCGTTTCCTGTTCAACCTCGTCACCGGTCGGCTCGGATGTCGGTTGCGGTTTGAAACCGGTTTTCAGCTCCATTTCCTCCGGGACGTCCTGGTCGGGTTCTATCGGCAGCCCCTCCGGCGCCGGGCAATTACGCTCTAATATCTCCTCCACATTTAACGCAATAATCCGACCCGTATCTAATCGCAACTTAACCAGTTGCGTTAATACCTGTTTTTCGATCACCTGACCCAGGCCATGTTCCGTCCGCACCCAACTATTGCTGGGCGGCATATTCTTGTTTAACTCGTTATATACCTGATCTTCATAACGAAGACAGCATTTAAGTCGCCCGCAACGGCCGGAAATCTTGGACGGATCCAAGGTCGCCTTTTGCAACTTGGCCATCCGCATGTTGACCGGTAAAAGCACCTTTAGAAAGCTCTTACAACAGCACTGCCGACCGCATGTCTCAAAATCGGCGATCAGCCGGGCCTCGTCTCGAGCCCCGATCTGCCGCATCTCAATCCGCGTCTGGTACTCATGGGCCAATTTCTTAACCAGTTCCCGAAAATCCACCCGGCCATCCGCCGTAAAGTAATAGATTATCCGATCCCCCCCAAACAGGTGCTCCGCCGTCACCAACCGCATCAATAACTGGCTTTCCTGGATCAATTGCTCACAAAAGCGCACCTTTTCCCGAACATCCATATCCAGATGTCGCTGTTCGTTGAGGTCCTGCTCGTTGGCGAATCGCACAAACCTGCCCTGGCGGTTAAAGGGATAATTTGGACCGCTCGCCTGGCAATAGGCGTCGATCATCTCATTCGACAAAGTACAATTGCCTCGATGATGGCAAAACGTCGAGATAATCTCGCCGATCTCCATCCCCCGTTCCGTCTGCACCACCACATATTTGGTTGTCGGGGAGATCTCACGCTCGTGATGACGAAACTGGCCCAAAAGATTCATCTTGCCGTACCGCACCAGCATGGTCCGATGACGCCCCCGCCCGGATCCGGGGGTTTCGGGTTTCACCGCCGCTTTGGATGCGGATTCATTTGCATCTTCTTGTCCTTTTTCACTCATATTTTATGTATTCTAGCAACAGCGACTCTAAAAGCAAAGCCTGATTTACATTAGCTTCCAAACGTCCCCGGGCCCGATTTGTCGCCCGAATCACCTCGGCACAGCCCCAAAAATCCCATTTTTGGGCAATTATCCCTATTTCCTCAGGCTGATCAAAACCGTTTGGTCGGCCCATATCCGCCGCCGTCGCGAATCGCAAGGCACAGCTATACACATGAGCGATTATCTCTAACCAGCATATATACCCCCGGCGCTCAGCAGCAGTTGTGGTATCATCCGGATGATCGTTGCACCATGATCGTCCGAATTCTTTTGCCTGGTTGGTTATCCATGCCGCCAGGGAAAGGGCTTTTCCATAATCCAGTTG
>Ga0111186_1110_pt1 | contig 25149 bp, 24 predicted proteins | sample DeeMarSWOR324_28_FD_80243 | JGI IMG/M metagenome (GOLD analysis project Ga0111186, IMG submission 80243) | Phycisphaerae bacterium SM23_30 | reverse complement strand
GAGGGCGCCGTTGATTTTGCCGTTGGTCCAGGCGGCGCCGTGGACGGCGCCGTGGTTGGGCCCGACGGAGTCGTGGGCGGTGGTGCCGGTAGTTTCGTCAAATTTCCAGTGAGAAATGGGCCTTTCTCCCTCCTGGTAGAGTTGTAAGATTTCTTCATCGGATAAGGCCCGGTCGAAATACATGATGTCATCGAGGTCGCCGTGGAAAAACTTTTCTTTTTGTACCTGTCCCACGGCCGTTCCTACAAATAAGTTATAATCTGAAATTTCGGGTTGCAAATCCGCGTCGGTGGTTCCATCAACATATGCGCCATTGATATAAAGTTTCATTGCTCCGGCATCATAGGTGGCGACGAAATGCTGCCAGACGTCTCTTTGGGCGGGGCCGGTGACCAGTTTAATATTGGAATCATGCCGGACTCGATAGCCGAATTCATTGGTATCATATATATACCAAATATGTAAGGTTTTGGTATCTTCATCCTTGTTATAATATCCTCGGTGGAAGAATCTCTGATAGTTACCACTTTGCCCCCGCGGTTTGACCCAGGTGCTTATGGTGAAGGCATTTTTGAAATCCAGACTGCTATCCTTGCCCAGATCGACAAAATCATTAACGCCGTCAAAGCTCAGGGCGCCGTCAATTTTACCGTCGATCCAGGTAGCGCCATAGACGGCGCCGTGATTTGCTCCGACCGAATCATAGGCGGTCGCACCGCTGCCCTCGTCGAATTTCCAGTGGGAAACCAGCCCCGGCCAATCATTAACGCCCGGTGAGGCGCCTTTAACCTCCGAAGGGCTCATGGAGGCATTTAGAAATAAAGAAACTACCAACAGAGCAAATATTGATCTTTTGCACATTTGACTCGTCCTCCCGGCATTTGCACGCCTAAAAAACCCGACAACAAAATGACAAACAAATATCACCGATAAACTAAAGATATTATTTCCCAAACTAAATAAAACATACCGGAAAAGAGCAAACTTGTCAACTTAAATTTTTCTTAAGCTGGGTAAAATACCCCCCCATATGGTATAAAAGGGCAGGCACAAGAAAGATCAAACGAATTAAATCTTTATCATACAAGCAGTTACGGTTAATCGGAAGATTCTCGATCCTTTATGGATTTTTCAAATTTTCACTAACTCAGGTCAAAAAAGGTATGCCAGGACCAGTCATCGACCCGCCGAACCTCGTTGATTCGCCAGCCCGCAGCGCGTATTTTCTGCTTAACCGCTCTTATGCCGCTGCCTTTATAGCCAATTTCCCAATAGTGTCCGGACTGCTCAAATTTCTTTTTCGGATCCAGCGATATGCCAAAGCGGGGCAGGCTTAACTGCCATCTGATTTTCAGCAAAGGAATATTTATTCGCCCACCGAAAAACAGACGCACATCAGGCAAACTTAAAACCAGTCGGCTCCGCGTGACCCGGCGCAATTCACAGAGGGCGGGAGCAAACTTATCAAAAGGCAGGTGCTCCAGGACTTCACAACACAACGTTACATCGACGGCCCCATCTTCCAGCGGTATTTGCAGCACCGAGGCCACAATGTCCGGTTCAAGCTGTTCATCGTTATCCAGGGTAATCACGCGAGGATGCCCCGGGCACCGGCTCAACAGCGACGCGGCGATACCTGTTCCTTTGCCTACATAGAGTATCGTGTGGGGTTTGCCAGCCATCGCATACTGGAATTGATAAATGTAGCTGTACAGACGCCTCACATTCAGATCACGGTGCGGAACATTATCTTGAGTGGTCGGCCGGTCATTATTTGAACACAAAATCTTACTCCCAAATCATAAAACTGATTTTATACCAACAATGTTGTAGGCTGGAGTAATAATTGCAAGAGGAAATTGGTAAAATCGTCCGACATCCTGACCGACAATAACACCGGCTTGGGATTATCTGTCTGCCGTATTTTTGTTTGCGCTTGCATGATTAAAAACTCTGTAATAAACTTTAACGCTGTTAGGCGGCCCAGCTTGAGACCCGTAACATATTGTTAATTAACAATTTACATAAACGAGTGGGATTGTCCGGGTTTGCCTTTGTGAACCTTGCCCTTAAGGCCTCGTATTAGACAATAATGTCACTATGCAAAACTCCGATAACATCATACAGGGCAGCCATCTAAAAAAGATTGTTCGGCACGGTTTGCTTTATATGGTAAGCAGTATCCTGGTTAAGGCCGGCCACGCCATTTTGCTGCCTATTTACACCTACTACCTGGACCCCGCCGAGTACGCGGTTTTTTCCAACCTGATGGCCATCGGCGCCGTCGCTGCGGTTTTTATCTCCCTTTATGTGGATTTCGCCTATGTCCGACTTTTCTTCGACACGCATGACGAACCACGAAAATTAAAACGTCTCTTCAGCACCCTCTTTTTCTTTTCCTTGTCCTGGGGCACTATCGCGACGGTCGGGGCTTTCTTTCTAGTTCGTAATCAAACCGCCCAATTACTTTTGGTGCCCTGGTACCCTCATATCCTGCTGGCCTGCGTGATCCCGCTGGTAACGCAGATGAATGCCCTGGCGGCGGCTCATTTTCGCTCGCAACACCGCTCGGGGACGGTCAGTGGCGCGACGCTGTTGGGATTCATATCCGCCGCAGTTGTTTCCGTTGGTCTGCTGAGCTTGACCCACATAGGACCTGTATCTCTTTTATGGGGGGCATTGGCAGGGGCCTGCGTAATCTGGCTGTGGTATTACGGAATGTTGGTGCGAGAAAAAGTAGTCGGTTGGTGCTTTTCTTTCCCATTTCTCAAGGAGGCGCTGGTCTATTCGCTGGGACTGCTGCCCCTGACGGCCTCGGCCTGGGTCTCCGGCCAACTAGACAAACTGTTGATCACCTGGTTCAAAGCCCTGGCCGAATCGGGCGTGTACTCAGTGGCGTTTGAACTCGGACGCATCTTGAATCTGTTTGTGATGTCGTTATTTATGGTCTATACCCCCATGATGTTCGCCATGCTCAAAGAAGATGCCCGTAAAAATGTCGGCCGCATCGAACAGTTTCAATCCTTTTATTTTCATATCATTATCGGTATGGCATTTGTCATCAGTATTTTCAGCCCGGAAATCTTTCATCTGTTCATTGCACAGAAATACTATGCCGGTATTAGCCTGGTTCCGGTGATTGCCTTTGCCTTTGTCTTTGGCGGGATTCGAAAATTATACGCCACGGTGATTTATTACCATAAATTAACCTTGTTAATCTCCTTGGGCGGTATCATGCAGGCTGTGATCAGTTTCGGATTAAACGTGCTGTTGATACCCCATTTCGGCGGTTTCGCCGCGGCCTGGTCCAAGCTAATCAGCATGATTCTGGTGGCCGGCTATTTCTATCTGCTTTGCGCCAAGTACGAACCTTTACGGTTGAATTGGCGGGCCCTGGCAACTACTCTGTCTATTCTAGGCGCATGCCTGGCCTTGCTGGGATTGTGCGTTTATGGCCTGCACCTGTCGTTTTGGCCTTTGGCGGCGGCCAAGGGCGCTATTGTCGTCCTGGCCCTGGCTTTGACGTGGTGGTCACGCTTCGGCGCTGAACTGCGACGCGTTCTTACCAAAAAAAAGGTCGAACAAGCGCCCGCCGTCAGACAAACAAGCCTGCCGGAGGATTCGATGAACCAAATTGATGAGGTTTGATTCTAACCATGCCCCAGAAGCGAAAACCTGGTATTTCCGTTTTAATCGCCACCCAGAACGAAGAAGCCGTTGTCGGGCTCTGCATACGCTCGTTTCTGGATTTCGGCGATGAACTTATTGTGGTGGATAATGGTTCCGCCGACCATACAAAGGATATCGTCCGGGACCTGCAAACCCAATATCCCCAAAGGATAAAATTCTTCGACCGACCCGAACTACCGGATCTTTACCATAATCGACGCTTTGCCCTAGCCCAATCTTCTTACGAATGGTTGGTGCGCGCCGATGCCGACTATGTGGCCTATACCGAGGGTAAATATGACATTATGCAGCTAAGAGAGTATCTGCTTTCGCTTAAGCGAACGGCGTGGCCGGAAATAGTGTACGTACCCCAGGTAAATATAGTGGGTGATTTCCAGCATACCGGCGTTCCCATGCGACCGGGCGGTTACCGGGCTAATCCGGAACGGGCCCAGGTTTCGGAGCCCCTCGTCGAGCCCATGGCGCGGTTCTATCGACATTTTCGTTGTTTTGGCTTCGTCCGCCGGGGCCGCCGCGAAACCACCCGCTTCTGGAGGCTGATGAAACGTATTTACTGGAACGAACCGGTATGGATGCACTGCAATATCAAGTCCGACATGAATCATTTCTTCCGTTCCGAACGCACCAACTGGCGCGAGCTGGGACAATTTAAAAAGTTCCCGACCTTGCATGACTATATCGAAAACATCGTAGAGAAAAAATACGGGACTAAAAACTTTGATGAAGCTGCCCTTCTTTATATGGAGCGCCATGTTCTGCCGTACCTTCAACCTTATGATCCTGAAAAATACTATCCCTATCCGTCTCTTGTCCGCGCACAGATGGAAAAGAATCCGATTTATAAAATCTACCAGGAAAAGGGCCAACGGAAAAGAAGGTTTCTGGGAATCGACCTTCCGAATCCCAAAGGTGCAGCCGCGGAATAAATCTCTAGACCTGGAACCTGTAAAATTTGTATAATATCATAATAAAACTTACCGAGATGTTCTAAAGGAATTGCTGATGAAGCTCATAATTCAGATTCCTTGTTACAACGAAGAACAGACGCTGCCGGAGGTTATCGGAACCCTGCCGCGGGAGCTGCCGGGAGTGGACCAATTGGAGTATCTGGTGATCGACGACGGCAGCAGCGATCAGACCGCAAAGGTAGCGCAGCAATTGGGGGTGCATCATGTGGTGTGCCTGGGGTCGAACCGGGGTTTGGCAACGGCTTTTTTAACCGGCATGCATCGCTCTCTGGAGTTGGGAGCCGATATTATCGTCAACACCGACGGAGACAACCAGTATCGGGGAGAATGCATCAAAGATTTAATCATGCCGCTCCTCGAGGGTAGGGCCGATATTGTAGTAGGGGTTCGGCCCATCGAACAGATCGAGCACTTTGCCTGGTGGAAGAAGAAGCTGCAGCGCTGGGGCAGCCGGGTGGTGCGGCAATTTTCCGGAACCGACGTGCCGGATACCACCAGCGGTTTCCGGGCCTATTCCGCCGAAGCCGCCATGAAACTCCATGTTTTCAATCGTTACACCTATACCTTGGAAACCATCATCCAGGCCGGGCTTATGAATATGCGGATTACCCATGTGCCCATAGAAGTTAATCCCAAAACTCGGGAATCAAGGCTGATTTCCTCTGTTCCCCGATACCTTTGGCGCTCAGCCTCGATCATTCTGCGATCCTATGTTACATACAAACCGTTAAGGACATTTTTTTATTTGTCGCTGATCCCGGCTTCGGTGGGACTGGGCATTTGTCTGTGGTGGTTGATAGTTTGGGGTTCCGGACATATCCAGTCGCTTTTGCTGGGCGTGACACTAATACTCATCGCCTTTCTTCTGGTGGTCCTGGGCGTTCTGGCCGATTTGATGAGCGCCAATCGAAAACTCATTCAAGAGCTGCTGTTCAACACTCGAAGCCAGATGTACGACAAGTCAAAAACAACAAGAAACCCGCCGCCGGAAAAGAAAGAGTAACTCAGGGATCGTATTCATTTTAATATCTTGAGTTAATAAAGCTGTAATAATTATGGCCAAATCGAGAAGCAGAAAGAAAATTGCTCGAAAATCCCCCCCCGACGCCAAGCGGCGCCTGGAACACCGGCGCCGACCCCAAAAGCCGGAACAAATTCAGGCCCTAACTCAAAAACAGCAAAAACGGTACGAAATTATCGTGATACTGGCCCTTCTGGCGTTGGGCATATATCTTTCATGTTTGTATTTCGGCCATCAGGCCGTGCCCAACCCGGACTTCGTCGCTTTTGTGGACACCAGTAATTCTTTAATAGATTACCTACGCACTTTTTTTCATGAAGAACCTATAAAAATTAAAAACTTCAAACGCGCTCCTGTATTGGGCTTGTTACAGGTGGGATTGGGGTATTTTATACGAGGCTTGGTACCGGAACTCACCGCCGGTTGGCTGATTAATGCCTTTTTGTACCCCTTAACGGGTCTTTTGCTATACCTGATCGCCAAAAAAATTCTGGGGAAAGGGGCGGTTTGGTTTACTATTCTGGCCCTCATTAATCCTTTGAGCTTGAGATTGCTGCGTCAGCCGATAGCGGAAACCACCCTGAGATTCTTTGCCATACTCACTATTTACCTGATTTTAAGGCGCTCCCGCTGGCGTTACCTGACGGCGTCGGTAGCCGCCATGATCCGCTATGACGGGGCCGCCTTGATACTGGTGGCGTTCGTGATGGATATGATTGAGTCTAAAACCTGGCGGTTGCGCTTGATGGCGCTACTATGGTCGGTCTTGGCGTCGGTGCCTCTGGCTCTCTGGCTGCGGGGCATGTACTTGGACCACCTGGCGGACAATATCAAAAACCCGGAACGACAATCGATTACACGCATCGAATATATCAACCATTATGACATAAAAAACCGCAATGTCTTGGATGAATTTTCTTATTACGTTTGGCTGGAAAGTATTGGCCCTTTATTTGGCACTCTCTCCGAGCTTTCAGATGATGCACCCCCACAGCCTGATAGACACACTGAGGTAAGATTTGCCCTTATTTCCAAACTCGGCACTATTACTAAAACAATGACCTTTCAATTCCTGATAAGGCCCAGTCAAGTGTTGTTGGTGATCTGTCTGATATCGGCGGTGGGTTATGGATTATATAAAAAGCAAAGGGAAATATTATTATTACTGTTGTTTTCGGTCCCCTATTTTCTGGTTCATGCCCTGCGCTACGGCACCCAGAACCGACATGTCCTGGCCCTTACCTGGCTGGTGCTTCTCTTGTGTTTTTATGGGTTGCTGAATCTCTGGAAGATAATCAACCGTAGAGTCCGCCTTCCCAAGCAGCTCTTAATTTTTCTACAGATTATCTTACTTGCCGTAGCTGTTATTTGGTTTATTAAAATGATATATTATATACCCGAATATCCCAGCCCTCGATCCGTCTCCGTACCCTATGTGGCGATAGCGGCTCTGGTGCTGGTCTTGCTTGCCTTTGCTTATACATTCCGGGGCAAAAACTTGTTGCCCCATGTCACCGCCTCGGTCCTGATGTGCTCTTTGATTGCCACCAATCAATATAAACTGATCCAGTATATGGAAACGGGGGCCACGGATCAGGAGTTTAAATCTCTGGCCTTCTGGTATCTCGAAAATGCCCAGCCGGGAGAGAAACTGGTGACCACTATGCCCCATATAGTGGAACTGTTTGCCCCCGAGCACAAAAACTACTTCGTTAAAACCAGTTATATAGCCGGTGTGACTTACGACGACTTTGTACAGGATTGTATTAAAACAAATATCACTTACGTGGCCTGGGATTCCCGCATAGGCAACCTGCCGAATGATCCGTATTATACCAGATGGAAGGTGGGAAGAATCGACGTCCTGCGTCAGCCGCCTTTCCCGAAACCCTTTGAATTGATCAAAACAATACCGAACGATTATTTTCCCAATAGAATAATCCATATCTTCCGGTTCCACCCCGAACTTGTCGATAAACGCTAACAACTTTCGCCGGTATCTGCTGAGGGGTGTGGGAGTCAGGGAGAAATCCGCAACCCCGAGAAGAACTTCGCCGAAGTTGGTCAGTCGGTGTTTGCCGATCAACCGCCCCCGGGCCGCCCAAAAGAACAACTATCCGTGGGGCGGCCATATGCCCTTTGACGACACCGGAAACGACTCGCCGAAAACCTAGCGATCAGCCTGAAATAAGGTGCCGAAGAATATTAAACTTTGGACGGGAGAAAATAACGCCGCTGTCGCGTTAATTAATTTTTATTCCAACTGCCGTTGGCGGCCATGGTGTAAGAACCGGCCGGTGAACGGGGCAGCGAGCCGCCCGTCACGGTAATGGTGGCAAAACCTTGAGCATTAACCGAATCAATGTTGTAATCTCCCGGCACAAAAAAGCCGCCAGAAAGATCCTGGGCGCTGAAACCTAAAACCGCCTGGGTGGCCGCCACGTCCAGGCCCCCGCTGAGGGTCTGGGCCGCCGTGGGATTCTCGGCGAAATAAGCCCGAACAGCTGTCCGGATCGTGCCGGCGCCGGCGTTGGCCTCCGACCACTTGGACGAATCAATGCGACCGCTCAACAGCGGCATCGCCACCGCGGCCAGAATCGTCACGATCAGCACCACCACCATCAACTCAACCAGTGTGAATCCCTTTCTTTTCCCCATAATAACACCTTTACCCATCTTGGATGACACTTTTTTCATAACTGTTATAGGACGAAAAATCCTACCTGGCATTGTTTATTCATCTACAAACACATACTTGTAGATAACTTCGTCATATCTTTTACCAATCTGAACCTTCCCCCCCGAAAATTATGGTCCAAAAGTTTAGAAAATCCCCGTCAACTGATATTTAAGAGGGGATTTTTAGGAAAAATCTGTAATAGGCAAATTTTTATAAGATATTATTTGAAAAGGGCATATGAACAAACCAATAAGTTATGTAAACAAAAAATTATAACGCATATTTGATATATATTATATGGTTATTTAACATATGGGTGTGTGGCGAATTTTTTTATTGTTGGAGGTGACGGAACCTTACCGGCGCGCCGAATACTAAATCGCCCCGGAAGCGGCACATTATTCAATCCGTTGGGTGTTGTTATAGACTTGACGGGACGACGCCCAGGATGCCTGCCAGAATGTAGGTAAGCCGCCTGCTCCAAATAACGCTAAAGGACCTCTTGGTTGTCAGTACTAAAAGGGTACATTCCGCCTTTAAGTTTCTTGCAGTATTGCCCTGTTGGATGTAAAGTAAGGGGAAAGTTTTTTAAGCGTTTTTTCTTTTATATTATAAATAAATAATTTGCGCCCGTAGCTCAGCCAGGATAGAGCGACGGTTTCCTAAACCGTAGGTCGCAGGTTCGAGTCCTGCCGGGCGCATGGAGTTAACTTTCTTATTACCATCAGGTTACGAATGGCCTACTTTATATAATTTTCCCCAGATTCCTACTTGGGCATCTATAGATATTGAGAAGGTAAATGTTGATATGAATAAGATTTTTAAGTTATAATATTAGTGCCAGGCAATAGAATAGTTCAATAGTTCCATGTTTTGCTCTGCGTAAGGCGCTGTTGAAAAAAAGGTCCAGCCGAAGAGTTGGTTATTTGAGCTTTGAGGAATTTGGGCCCTCAGCCCCTGAGGTGTATGAGAGGCGAGCGCGACGGTCGGACTCGGCAAATCGCGCTTTGCCAGAGAGGTAGGCGATTATGGCCAAAGCCCATGTTGATCCGGGCGAGTTGAGGCGGTTTGCCCGTGATTTGAACCGGTTCAACAGCGAACTGGAAACTTTGATAGGCGGACTTAATTCCCGCCTGCAGGGTCTGGAAAAGACCTGGCAGGACCAGGAACAGCGCAAATTCGCCGAAGAGTTTGAGCGGACGATTAAAACATTAAAACGTTTTCTTGAGTCATCCGAAAGCCATGTATCATTTCTTATGAAGAAAGCGCGTATTATTGAGGAATACCTCCAGCAGCATTAGGGTGTGAAGATGAGCCGTTTCGCCAGAATTGATTCTGTAGGGGTATTGAAAGAGTTCAGGGGATCTCTTTGCACCTTCGCTCAAAAGGCCTCGACGGCCCTGGAGGAAGCCAATTCCGAGATTCACCGTACAATAATGTGGCTCAAACAGGATCAGCATCGGCACTGGAAAACTCAAGTGCGTTTGCGAACCGAACGGCTTAATCAGGCTAAACGGGAGTTGCAAAGCAAAGAAAACTACGAAAGGATGTCCCCTACCGGAAAAGGCTCATGCATTGATGAGAAACGCGCTCTGGCCCATGCCCAAGAACAACTCGAAGAGGCCCAGCAGAAACTGGTCCATGTGCGGCGGTGGGTCCCGATTTTGGAAAATGAGACTTTCACTTACCAGGGATTGGTCCGGGGCCTCAGCAACGCGGTGGAGGTCGAGATCCCCAACGCCTGCGCCCAAATAGACAGAATGATCGAGTCACTGGAGGCCTATATGACCTTGGCGCTGTCATCCGAAGAGCCGGAGCTATTAACCAAGCCTCCTTCAGAAGATAAAACTCCCTCAGAACAGATTCCATCTATGATACGCAAGGCGGCGACACCCGCGGAAGGGCCGCCCCAAAACTATCCGGCCCTGAGGAAAAGGACTCCAACGCCGGCGGTTCGTGAGCAGATTGAAATTAGCCGAAAAACGATACCGTGGTTAAAAAGGGGCCCGATTAGCAAAACTTCGCGTGAGGCCGTTGCCGGTATTGATGTCGAACGGACGCCGGTAACAGCCCATGATAAGATTGTGGTAGCCAAAACAGATCGGCATCAGCGCCGAATTTACCTGGAACGCACTACTCCCGGCAGCGACGGTGACAGCGGTTGGTATATCGGTATGGCGGACATCGAAGAAACCCTCGGCTGTGAAGGAATCCGATCCGTGGATTTACTAAAGATTTACCCCGGCCTGAACGAGATTCTCGCCTTACCAAGGGGCTACCTTGTAGTATTGGACGGAGCTGCGCTTGAGGCGGTTGTTGATCCGCAAGATAACGTGGTGTGGCCGGTGCAACAGGATTAGCGGACTTGTTCGGACAGCGTTAATATCAGTGAATAAGAACGGAGGAGTGTTCCATGAGCGTTTATGATGGCCGAGCTAAACTGGTTCGTGCCGCCAAGAACCTGTTCGTCAGTTGGGAACGAACCAAAGAAGGCTGGCGCGACGAAAACAGCCGACAATTCGAGAAAAAATATATCACCCTTTTGCAGTCTGAAATACACAACACGCAACAGGCCATGGATCACATCGCCGTTCTGCTCCATCGCCTGCGTCAAGAATGCACGTAACCTGACCAATGGTACTTAAAGTCCCTAAAAACTTGCCAGCGATACCGATGTCATTATGAGCGAAGCGAAAAATCTCCTTGGGGGGCGTATTTGAGATCCTCCCTCCGCCCAGGGTGACAATCCGGCCGGTTTTATTGGACTTTCCTGGTTTAATAGCGGCCTCGGCATTTCTGAAAAAAATGATTTGAAATGAGGATACATTACGGTTATATTATAATATATAGTTGTTTTATTAGAAAATCGCTTTTTGATGGGACGGACATACCAGCAAGGGTAGTATTTTAATCAACAGCCCCGGCAGAACAGGTAATTTATCGTTGATTAAAAATATTGAGGGGAAATGCCGACAGAGAGTACATGTGATGACCGATTATCTGGAAGAATACTTGCGAGACGAAGCTCCCTCAATTGATACTGATCATCAAAACCTGCAGCGAAATGCTTTAAAGGAAGTGCTGCGGCTAACGACCGAAGCGGTGCGGCCGGCGGAAACCCAGATCGAATCGACCTATCACGATGCCCGGGAGAAAGCGCAAACCGGATATAATAGGAACCGCAAGAAAATTGAACTACGTTTTGAGACCCAAAAAGAAGCGGCCCAACAGCAGCATCAGGACCGAATTGAAAAAATCCAGGCCGAGTATGAATCCGATATCAAGGCTCTTGAAGCCGACGCTAAAATAAAACGCCACCGCGTCATTAGCGACGCCGAGTCTCTGGAGCAGGACGCCCAAAAAAATCATGAGTATGAAGTAATGCTGGCCGAGAACGTCGCCGACGCGGCCTTAAAAAGATGCCAGCAGGACCGTCAGGATATTGAAGAAGCGGTCCCGGCCGCCAAAAGCCGACTCGACACTCTGCGGGAGCACGCCGATGATGCTTTGCGCCTCTACCGACAACCCCTGCCCTCTTGGGAAGAAGTTGAAGTATCGGATGTCGGCGAGACGGATGATGTTATCGCTACTTTTCGCAAACAGCATGAATTGGCCCGACAACATCTGGATGCCTTGTACGCCCTAAAGAAACCTCGTTTGTTTATCGGTATCTGGCCGTATTTTTTCAGTTTACTGCTTTGCGGCGCGGCCGTGGGATTGACGTGGCTGTTAAGTTTTCAGACGCAAGTTTTCAGACGCTTATAAACCTCCCGCCGTTATACGTGACCGGTTCGGCTGCTTTTCTGGTAGCTTTAATCACGGCGTTGCTGATAGGCAAGATCCTGTGGAACAAGGCGCGGTTGCAGATCAACAAGGTGTATGAACCGTTCCGGCGGGTGGTTACGGAAGCTCATCAGTTGTTAGATAGATCGCTAAAGCGAACCCTGGAGCAATTGGATCGGCAAAAGCAGGAAGCCGCCGAAAACCGCAACGCCGATGTGGATAAAGCACAGAAGCACTTTGACGACACCAAGACCAGCATTTCTCGGCGCCGTGAAACATCACTCCGACAGATCGAAGACGAAGAAAAACAAGCCCGTCGTCAGCTTGACGAACGCCGGGCCCGCGATCGGCAACAGGCCGATGAGGACTATCAAAACTTATTGCCCAGATTGCAGCAGGAACATGACCGGGCCCTGGATGAGATTGAACAACAACGCCAGCAAGAAACAAATAACTGCCAAAAACAGTACGATGCAGCCCGCCGATTGCTGGAGGAACGCTGGCAAAAGGGTTTATCATGCATTGGGGCCCTGCTTGAGGATACGGCACAACTCGACCCGGAGTTGTTAATGGATTGGCGAGACCCGTTATGGCGGCAGTGGACTCCCGGAAATACCTTCGCTGCTAACGTTCGTTTTGGATACTATAGCCTGGATATCAGTCAACTGGCCGACGGCGTTCTTAAGCTGGCGACATTTAAGGTGGATCCGGAAAAACCGGTTCGGCTGCCGGCCCTGTTGACTTTTCCCGATCGTTGTTCACTTCTTCTACAGACCCAGCGCCAGGGCCGGGTACAAGCCATCGAAACCCTGCGGGCGGTGATGATGCGCCTGTTCACTTCCTTGCCTCCCGGTCGAGTTTACTTTACTATTGTCGATCCGATCGGGTTGGGCGAAAACTTTGCCGGTTTCATGCATGCCGCTGACTATAAAGAAGCTTTGATTGGAGGACGCATATGGACCGACACCGCTCAAATTCAGCAACAACTGGATGACCTGACCCGTCATATGGAAAATGTAATTCAGAAGTACTTGCGCAACGAATTTGAGACGATCGAAGAGTATAATCTTCAAGCGGGCGAGCTTGCCGAACCTTATCGCTTTCTGGTCATCGCTGACTTCCCCACCAATTTCAACGAAGAGACCGCCCGGCGGCTTTGCAGCATCCTCCACAGCGGGGCCCGATGTGGAGTATATACCTTAATCATGTATGATGTGCGCCAGGAGCTGCCCCCCGGCTTCGACGTTGAGGATTTAGCCGCCAAGAGTATTCATCTGGTGAACAAAAATGGTCGGTTCGTGTGGCAGGATAGAATATTCCGGAAATTTCCCCTGACTCTGGATCCTCCCCCCGACGAAGAAGTTCTCACGAATATTATGCACATCGTAGGCCGGGCCGGCAAGGAATCCAGCCGGGTGGAAGTCCCCTTTGAAATCATCGCACCGCCCGACAAACAATATTGGACTAAAGATAGCAGCAAAGAACTATGTGTACCTATCGGACGCACCGGAGCCACCCGGTTGCAGTATCTCAGGTTGGGGCACGGCGTGGCCCAGCATATGCTGATAGCCGGCAAAACCGGCTCCGGTAAATCAACTCTGCTGCATGTGATCATTACCAATCTGGCCCTATGGTATTCACCGGATCAAGTCGAACTTTATTTAATCGACTTCAAAAAGGGCGTAGAGTTCAAGACCTACGTTACTCATAAACTTGTTCATGCCCTCACCGTGGCTATCGAGAGTGATCGGGAATTCGGCCTGAGCGTCCTGCAGCGCCTCAATGCCGAAATGACGCGCCGCGGCGATTGGTTTCGACAAGCAGGCGTGCAGGATATTGCGTCATATCGTCAGGCCGCCGGCGCCGTTCTGCCCCGTACGGTGCTGATTGTGGATGAGTTTCAGGTATTTTTTTCCGAGGACGACAAACTCGCCCAGGATGCGGCGCTGATTTTGGAGCAATTAGTGCGGCAGGGTCGCGCCTTTGGCATCCACGTATTGCTTGGTTCGCAAACGTTGGGGGGCACGGCCAACCTGGCCCGCAGCACCATTGGGCAAATGGCCATCCGTATTGCCTTACAATGTTCGGAAACCGACTCCCAGCTTATTCTTGATGACGACAATGTGGCCGCCAGGTTATTGTCGCGACCGGGCGAAGCCATTTACAACGATGCGGGCGGCATGGTGCTGGGAAACAGCCCCTATCAAACGGCTTGGCTGCCCGATTCTTGCCGGGATGAATATTTAGCACGTATAGCCGCGTTAGCCGCCGAACGGCCCGGTCCCGCTCAACCCATGATCGTTTTTGAAGGCAATATTCCGGCGAACATCGCCGATAATCGACCGTTAGCTGCCTGTCTGGCGCCATCCGGCCCCCCGACTTCAACCGGAGCACCTTATATCTGGCTGGGGGAACCGGTGGCCATCAAAGAACCTACGGCCGTTGTCTTTCGTCGTCAAAGCGGCGCCAATCTTTTAATCATCGGTCAGCGTGATATGGCCGCTTTGGGTTTGCTGAACGCCGCCCTGATTAGTATAGCAGCCCAGTATAGTCCTCAAAAGGCCCGGTTCGTGATTTTAGACGGCAGCCCCGCTGATTCACCTGCCAGCGGACAATTGCAGCATATCTCTTCGGCCCTGCCTCAGGATCATCGTATCATTGAATGGCGCGAGGTGCCCGAAGTAATCGGAGATCTGGCCGCTGAAATCCAAAAACGCCATCAAACCCATAACCTTAACGCCCCGGCGATCTATCTGTTGATTTACGGTCTGCAACGGTATCGTGTCCTGCGGCGCAATGAAGGTGATTTTAGCTTTTCTATGGATGAGAAAACCACGCCGCAACCTGACCAACAGTTTGCTGAACTATTAAGAGAAGGCCCGCCGGTAGGGGTTCACACTCTGGTCTGGGCCGATACTTTGATCGCCGTGGAGCGGGCTCTGGACCGCCAGACCATACGCGAGTTTGACAACCGCGTGCTTTTTCAGATGAGTGCCGCCGATTCCAGCAACTTGATCGACTCGCCCGTGGCTAACTTATTAGGGTTCCATCGGGCCCTGTTTTACAGCGATGAGCAGGGAATACTGGAAAAATTCCGCCCCTATGCACCTGTCGAAGCCGAGTGGCTGGAACAACTGCGCCTCCGCCTGAAAAACAAATCGACTAACGATAATCCGGCCAAATGATCTAAATGCCGTATTCTTCCCAGCGGCGGTCCACCAGGTCTTTGATTTCTGGCGGCATTTTGATCTTGGGGGGCCAGTCGCGCGCTATTCCTTCGCCCGGCCATTTGCGGGTGGCGTCGATGCCCATCTTGCTGCCGGCGCACAACTGCGGCGCCGCGTGATCCAGCGCATCCACCGGCCCATCGACCATACATATATCCCGCCGCGGATCGACGTTGGCCCCCACCTCGAACCAGACCTTATCGGCATCCTGCACGTCCACGTCCTCATCCACCACCACAATAAACTTGCTGAACATCAACTGTCCCAGTCCCCAGATGCCGTGCATCACCTTGCGGGCATGATAGGGATATTCCTTACGAATACTGACAAAACAAAAATTGTGAAACACGCCAAACACCGGCAGATGATAATCCGCCACCTCCGGTAAAAACATCCTGACCGCCGGCAGAAATATTCTTTCCGTCGCCAATCCCATGTAATAATCTTCCATGGGCGGAAGCCCTACAATGGTCGCCGGATAGATAGCATTCTCGCGCAGGGTGATCGCCGTGACCGTAAACCGCGGATACCTCTGGGGCATACTGTAATAACCCGTATGATCCCCGAACGGACCTTCCTCAACCAGATCATAAGGATCGGCATAACCTTCGATGACTATTTCCGCTTCCGCCGGCACTTCCATATCAATGCTGATGCAGGAAATTATTTCCACGGCTTTTCGCCGCAGAAATCCGGCAAATACCACCTCGTCCATCCCCGACGGCACCGGCGCCGAAGCGGCATAACTCAGCACCGGATCTCCTCCCATAACCAGCGCCACCGGCATCTTTGCCTTCGCTTTTTCATATCCCCGACAGTGCCCCGCCCCATCGTGATGAATCTGCCAGTGCATCGCACAAGTCTTTTCATCCAACTGCTGCACCCGATACATCCCCACATTACGCTTGTTTGTTTCAATATCTTTGGTATAAACCTGCCCAAAAGTGATATATCGACCGCCATCCATCGGCCAGCATTTCAGAATCGGCAGCCTATCCAGAGAAACCTCATCCCCCTGATACACTATTTCCTGACAGGCCGCCTTTTTGACTTTCCGGGGAACATAATTAACCCATTGGGCCAATTCCGGAATCTTTCTTACCTTATCGATAAATCCCGTCGGCGCCTGCGGCTTCAATAGCTCTTCAATCCGCTCGGCAATCTCTATAAAATCACCCACCCCCAACGCCCGACACATCCTCTCCTTACTGCCCAACGCATTAATCAACACCGGCAGCTTTGATCCCTTAACCTTCTCAAACAAAAGCGCCTGCCCCCCCCCTTCGCTTTTCATCACCCGGTCGGCAATCTCGGTAATCTCCAGTTCGGCGTCCACTTCCGCCGAAACCCGCACCAAATCCCCCTCTTGCTCCAATTCCCTGATAAACTCACCTAAATTTTTATATGTCATTTGACTTTCCCATAAGGTCAAACCTTGTCTCACGCATTTATCTAATTTTATTAGCCCCAACGGGGCATAATATATCACCCCGGGTCAACTTCCTGAGTATCAAGTGCAAACCTATTTTGACTTCGGTTAATACCCTGAAAGGGTAAAATATTATAGCCCACAGCAACCAGGCTGTGTCGCCATTAATGGGCAATAAAGTTTTAATTTTACCGGCGATATATTAATCTCTGCCCTAGAATAAGGAAAGGGATTTTTATGGCATTACGATATGGAGATCGGCATCCAAAAGCGCTTTTTCCGGCCAGCATTGAGGAATATATCGAGCCGGAGGCGCCGGTGCGGGCCTACGACGCTTTTATAGAAGCGTTGGATTTTGAGGCGTTGGGTATGGAGATAACCCCCCCCAAGGTCGGCTGTCCCCAACAGGAAGAACTTAACCGCCTTCGGCGGGACTTTTTATTTAGCCCCCGACGTAAAGTCGGGGGGTGTAACCTGTGTATGCCAAATCAGTTACGAATTACCCCCTCATTTTACATGAGGGGCTGTTTGAGTTATCCATAAATACAAATTTCTATACCATCTAGTTAATTGTCGGGTGGGCTCTTAGCCCCCCAATACCCCATTTTAAGACTTATATTTTCAATGATCCACCGGCTTGCCTAAAATCGCTTTCAACTCGTCGAATTTTTTGTCGCTCGGTCGGCAGTTGAACCACCAGTCGTCGTACTGCACCGTCACCCCGTCGAGATAATCGATCGCCCCGTCGGCGTACTTCTGCGCCAACTGCTCCATCATCGCCTCTTTGTCTTCCACCTCAAAATTCACCTCTCCCGTGCTCGCATATTGCATCAGAGGCTTAACCAGCTCGCTCAACGGTTTATCACGGACCGAAAGAACATTCAACACGTGCGCCAGCGTTATCATCCCGCTGTCGGCATAAAAATTGTCCCGATAATAAAAATGCCCGCTCAGCTCCCCCCCAAAAACACCCTTCGTATCTTTCAACGTCTTTTTCATAAACGCGTGACCCACCCGTTCCCGTCGCGGCTGTCCGCCCCGCCGCTTGATCTCCTGCTCCACCACCCGGCTCGAACGCAGATCATATAAAATCGTCGCCCCGGGGTGCTTCTCCAGAAAATACCCCGCCATCAACGCCGTCATAATGTCGCAGCCCACCGTCTGGGCCCTTTCGTCCACTATCATCAAGCGGTCCCCGTCCCCGTCAAAACACAGCCCCAGATCCGCCTTCTTCTGCACCACCGCCTCTTTCAATTCCGCCAGGTTCGCCTCCACCAGAGGATTGGGATCGTGCTTGAAGCTGCCCGTGCATTCAAAATTCAAGGGAATAATTTCCATATCCAGATCGCCGAAAATAATCGGCACCCATTTACCCGCCATCCCGTTGGAGGCGTCGATGGCCACTTTGAGTCTCTTCAGATTGCTCCCCAGAAAACTCAAAACGTGTCGCCGGTAGGGCTCGGTTAAATCCCGCTCGGTTACCTTCCCTTTGCCCAAAGCCGCCGTGTGCCGCAGGGCCAGCGCAATGTGTTTAATCTCTAAAAGACCCGTCTGGCTGCCGATGGGCCGCGCCTGCATGCCGCTGATCTTAAAACCGTTGTACCGCGCCGGATTATGGCTCGCCGTCACCTGCACCCCCCCGCAGGTCTGAAGGTGATTGATCGCAAAGTATATCTGCGGCGTGTCGATCATCCCAATATCAACCACGTTGGCCCCCGAACCGTTCATCCCCTTAATCAACGCCTGCGCCAAAGACCAACTGTGCGTCCGCATGTCCCGACCCACGATCAGCGATTGATAGTTTGACTGTCCCCGCTCGAAACCCGACAGCAGCGAGCGCAAAAACTGCGCCGTCGCATGACCGATCTTCCAGGCGTCCTCTTCGTTAAGATGCTCCTCGTACATGCCCCGAATGTCGTAGGCCTTAAAAATGGATTCGTCCATTCTAAATACCCCTTTCCGCCGTCTGGTATTAAAATCTCAATATATCCTTAAACCTCAAAGTTCAAAAACTCCCCCCCCAAGCTTGACCGCCGCCGCCCCCGTCGGCCTTTATCTGCGGTTCCCATCGCCGCTTCTTCCCCCTTCTTTACCGGGCGGTTCAACGGAAGGGTGATTCAAATTGATCCTCGTCCGGTCCGCCTTCTCCTTCTGGTTCGTCCTCTTCTTCCTCGTAATCGTGGTTGCTTTTCCAGCTGTCCGCATCGTCCAGATCTTCGATCTCCCTTTTCATCAGCTCAAACATCTTCTCCTGCATCGGCGCCAGCCGCTGATACCATCTCAATGTATTGTGATAGGCTTGCAGCAGCCCGTCCAGACGCACCAGTTGCCACTTTTTCAAACACTCCGGCTCCTTGATGGTGCTGAACGGGTCGCAGCGCAGGATAATTCGATTCGTCTGCTCGTCCCGGAAAAAATATTCACAATCCTCGCATTGCAGCATGACCGCGCTCCTGGTTGGTATGACTGCTCTCCGTCCGGTCCGATATGCTAAACCAAACCCCCCCGTAAATCAAGGGGCCAAAATGACCGATTCGCCGGCGCGCCTTTTCCCGGACCCCGGTAAAAACGCTCATTTCCCCCCCTATGTTTGAGCATGGCGCATATATGTGCAAACGCAGGCTGAATCGCGGCATCCTGTCGCGCCAAAGGACCTGTTGCCGGACCATGAGACCCCCCCGCCCGGCCCATAAAAAACAAAGGCAGGTGTTTATACCTGCCTTTGTTGGTGGAAAAGGGGATAATGTAATTGGACCTTTTACTTAGGAGTATATTCTTCCAGGAACCTGTCCAGGGCGTAGGGCAACTTCCCTTCCACATCATAGACGCCCTCTGCTAATGCTTGACGTACCTCTTCCACCTTCTCGGCTCGGATCTCCGGCAGCATCGCTATTTGTTGCAGATAACGTCCGATCGGGGATATCTCCACCTGATCGGATTCATCCCCCGTGGGCGGAGGCGGCTGGGGGGGGCTTGTTCCGCCGCCGCCGGCCGGCGGTACCACATTCGGTCCGCCCAAACCATTAATTCCTTGGATATTATTCATAAGTTCTTATCCCTTCGTTTATTCTGCCCTTAATTACTCCGTCTTCTCCGTCATTCCACCATATATTGAACCGTTTTACCAATACGGCCCTCTTTTTTTATACTCTCTGCTTGTTTCTTATCGACGTCATCCGAAAAAAAACTTGAAAAAATCCATGCCTCCCAAAACGACCGAAAATCCTTGAAAACAATATAGTTATGGACGGTTAATTCCGGTTATGGGACCTCCGCTTCTCGACATCTGATTTGTCCATCTATGTTTATATCTTGCCTATTTTATCTAAAATTACTATCTTACTATCGGCCTTTGGGCCTATAACTTAATACACCACATATAGTTACAGTTATACGCTTAATTTCCCCGACCGGCTCAAATTAATATCTAAAAAATTAACGCGACCGCTCTCTTGAATGGTAGAAATTACCGCTTCAAATCGTTAAAATCAGCTTATATATGGCCAAAAGAGATTATTACGAAATTTTAGGCCTGCCCCGCGACGCCTCCGCCGAGCAGATAAAACAGGCTTATCGACGCCTGGCACGACAGTATCATCCCGACACCGCCGGCAAGGACCCGCAGACCACCGAACGCTTCAAAGAGGCCAAAGAGGCCTATGATGTACTCAAGGACCCGCAAAAACGCCGGGCTTACGATCGCTTCGGACATGCCGGCATGAAAATGGACGGCGCCGGCTGGCCCGGCGGGGCGGGCCAAAGAACTTATCGGTGGAGCTCTTCCTCCCCACGGCCCGACAATTTCGACTTCTCTGATATCTTCAGTGGCTCTGGGGATAGAATAAATTTCGATTTTTCCGATCTCTTCTCTAACGCCCCCCCCGCGGGCCCCAGCTCCGGCGGCATGGAGGACATCTTCGAGCGCCTCCGCCGCCGCCGGGCAAGACGCCCCGGCGCCGACCGCCCCCCGGATCCGCCGCCTCGGGGAGATGATATTGAGCACACCGTCCACCTGAGCTTCGAGGAGGCTATCAATGGCGCCCGCAGGGACATTACCCTGACCGTGATCCACCCCGACGGAAAACAGCGACAGGAAAAACTCACGGTCAAGATCCCCGCCGGCGTGGATACCGGCAGTAAAATCCGACTCCGCGGCAAAGGACAGCCCGGACCCGACAATAATAACGGCGACTTGATTATCAAAATTGAGGTCGCCCCCCATAAATATTTTCGACGACAGGGGGAGGATATTTACCTCGAAGTGCCCTTGACCGTCACTGAGGCCGCCCTGGGCGCCAAAATTGAGGTGCCCACCCTCTCCGGCGTGACCGCCGTTAAAATACCCCCCCGCAGCAGCAGCGGCCGAAAACTAAGACTCCAGGGCAAAGGCGCCAAATCACATAAAACCGGCAAAACCGGCGATATGTTCCTGACCTTGAAAATCGTCCCCCCCTCGGACCTGGATGATGAATCCCAGGAAATACTGAAAAAATTGGCCCAACGGCATCCCCAGAATGATATCCGTAAAGATTGGTCTTAACCCGTAAATTGTCTTTTATAAGGACGAATAGCGCGGGGCCCTCGCCCCACCACGGAAGAAAATTTCCATGCGGCTTAAATCCCCCCAAAATCGGTTAAACTTTTGGGCGGTGGGAATTATTAACCTGCTGCTGCTGACCTCCGGCGGTAATTTTACAGGAGGGGCCTTTGCCCGTATTGCCCCTGAAGCTCATGTAGAGCGGGGCTTTGCCCCACGCGATAATCTTGGTCAGCCGCCGCCAAATATCTCCCCCGCCGCCCGACAAAATGAACCGCCTCCAGGCGAAAATGATAAAATGAACCCCTGGTACAGCATTGAAACGGAAAAACGAAAACTCAGATTAATGATCACCGTCGGCATCGTCGTCCTGGGAGGTTTCTTCATCGCCGTGGTGCTGATAAGTCTGCTGCGAATGGGGCGGTTCTATCGGCAGCGGGCCCTCGCCGGAAAAAAACGCCCGCCCACCGATTATGTCGATGCCTGGAGTCAATATCGACTCAAAGACGGCTGGGAAAATGAAATAACCGATGACTCGCCCCCCTCCGGACCTTGATTACCAGGAAAAATGTCCCCCGCCGACCTGGAAAACCCGGGCGGCGCCCCCGGGCTTTGCTTGAGGGTGTTACGGTGGCATGGTCGATGTTTGGCAAAAGAAGCTGTGTTTAACAAAAAAAAATTACGCTATACCCTGCGGCCGGATCGCCGCCTGAAAAAAAAGGTGGAATTTGACCGCGTTTACGCCGTCGCCTGCCGGGCCGCCGACCCTCACCTGGTGCTTTATGCACGTACCAATAGGCTCGGCCCGGCCCGGATGGGCCTGTCGGTAGGCAAAAAAATGGGCCCCGCCGCTAAACGAAACCGTTATAAGCGGACCCTCCGCGAGGCCTTTCGACTTACCCAGCATGAGTTGCCCGCCGGTCTCGATTATGTGCTGATACCTCGGCCTAAGGCCATACCCTCTACTAAATTGTTCTCCGGCTCACTTCGGCGTCTGGCCCCCAAGGTAGCCCGGCGCTGCAAACTCAAACCGATAGGGGATGAAAGTGAAATATAGTATATTTGGGTCGTCTCCCGCAAAATCCCCCCTTGAAAGCGGATAGAGGACGATGTATAAAATAACTTAGCTTAAATTCCTCATAGGAAAAATTGGCGCGAAAAGCTGGATATTTCCCATGATTCAGTTTAACTTGGTGAAGTTTATTAGGTCGCTCATTCGGTTTTATCAATTGGCGCTGTCGCCTTATTTGCCCCACTGGTGCCGATTCCAGCCGACCTGCAGCCATTATGCCCTCGAGGCCCTCCGGCGCCATGGGCTCTTTAAAGGGCTGTTTTTAACCGCCTGCAGAATCCTCCGCTGTCATCCGTTCTGTCGCGGCGGTTATGACCCGGTACCCTGAATCGTCCGATTCTATATGACCAAGCAAACCAACATGTCCCAGGCCGCCCGCAAGCAACTGCTCGAAAAGATTGAGCTCCTGATCGAGGCCCAGGACCTCGAAGAGCTCCGCGAGCTGTTGGCGGCCTCCCGCTCCTCCGACGTCGCCGAAATCGTCGAGGTCCTCGACGAAATCGCCCGCCAGATCCTCTTCGATCTGCTCGACGCCAAAGAGGCCGGCGAAGTACTCGAAAAAATCGACGACGCCACCCGCGTCGAAGTGGTCGAGGACCTCTCCAGCGAAGAACTCACCGACATCGTCGCCACCCTGCCCCCCGACGAAGCCGCCGACGTCGTCGCCGACCTCAGCCAACGGCAGACCGAAGAAATCCTCGACCACATCCCCAAGGCCGAGTCCGCCCAGATCGAAAAACTGCTCACCTACCCCGAAGACACCGCCGGCGGGATCATGAACCCCGAACTGGTCAAGGTCCGGATCGACCAGACCGTCCACGACGCCATCCAAAACTATCGCCAATCAGACCCCGAAGAAGATTTCTACCATGTCTTTGTCGTGCGAGGAAGAACTGCCCACGGTCGATGTCACCGCCGATCAGGAGGAAATCGCCAATACCTTCCGTAAAAACGACCTCATCGTCATGCCCGTGGTGGACAACCGGCAGGTCCTGGTCGGACGCATCACCGTCGATGACATCGTGGACGTCATTGAGGAAGAAGCCGAAGAAGACGCCCTCGTTATGGCCGGCACCCACCCCGCCGAACTCGAAACCCCCCATATCCTCAAAGCCGCCACCGTCCGCCTGCCCTTTCTGCTGGTCTGTATGATGGGCGCTATCATCACCATGATCTTCCTCATATCTCAGTTTGATCGCTTTTTTACCAGGGCCCAATGGCTCAGCATCATGATGTTTCTGCCCGCTATCATCGCCCTGGGGGGAAACAGCGGCCTGCAAACCTCCACTATCGTCGTCCGCGGCCTGGCCACCGGCGATCTGGCCGCCTTGAACCTCATGCAGGTCTTTTTTCGGGAAAGCCGTGTCGCCCTGATTGTAGCCTGCATCTGCGCCTTAATCGCCGGCTTGGCTGCCGGCGTGTGGCTGACGGTAAGGCCCGGCGAATTAAACCCCGACCAGGCCCAAATCCTGGGTGTATCGGTAGGCCTGGCCATGTTTTTCGGGATTATGCTCTCTACCACGCTGGGATTGTTCCTGCCCTTTGTTTTTCGCCGTCTCGGCATCGACCCGGCCATCAGCTCCGGACCCCTCGTCACCACCGCCAACGACGCCCTTGGCTGTCTGACCTATTTCTCCCTCGCCCTGCTGCTTTTGCACGCCCTGGGCCGCTAAAAAAATAATCACCATAAGTGTCTGTTATATAACATTTTATATTCCATCCCCCCGCTAAATCCCCACCGGGACGAAAAAGAATTTGACAGATATTTTTTCCCTATTAAAATACATAGCTCGCCGCTGTGAAGAGTGCTCCAGCGGTATTTTGATATGGGTAAATAATTTATTACTGTCGTCGGCAAAATACCGAATGCAAAAAATAGAAACGATTTTCCCTGATGCCCGTTAAACTCCAAAAAACTACCGTCGCGCGCAAAGACCCCCGCCAGCAGTCCTGGCTGCTGATCGATGCCCGGGACCAGATTCTCGGACGACTGGCCGCCAAAATCGCTATGATCTTGATGGGCAAACATCGCCCCCAATATACCCCTCATGTGGATACCGGCGATTACGTCATCGTCACCAATTGCCGCAAGATACGCCTGACCGGCAAAAAACCCCAGACCAAGCAATACGACCATTACACCTACCACATGGGCGGGCGCAAGGTCGTCTCGTTCGAGAAAATGATGCAGCAAAAACCCCAGGAGGTCATCCGCCAGGCCGTCCGCAGAATGCTGCCCAAAAACAAAATGGGCCGACGCCAGTTGAGCAAGCTGAAAATCTACCCCGGCAGCGACCACCCCCACGCCGCCCAGCAGCCCCGGATTTACCCCTTAACTCCCAACCCCAAAGTATAATGCCCTGGTAAAATATCGGATATGTCGTTTTTTAATCATCATTTTTACGGAAAGTCAAAAACGTGACAGAAACGCCGGAAAAACCCCAACCGCCCCAGCCCCAGGAACAGACCGCCCCTTTAATCGATCCGAACCTGGTCAAGGACGTCATTAAACCCACCCCCGTGGAGGTCCCGGTCCCCTCGGAAAAAGAAAAACCCTCCGCCGACCGCTTGGGACCCAGGCAATACTGCTGGGGCACAGGTCGGCGGAAAAAATCTGTCGCCCGGGTCAGGATAAGACCAGGTACCGGAAAAATAAACATCAACAACCGACAGATCGATGAATATTTCCCCAACCAGCGCGACCGTAATGATGTCCGCGCCCCTTTGCAAAAGACCCAAGCG
>Ga0111186_1020_pt1 | contig 25373 bp, 19 predicted proteins | sample DeeMarSWOR324_28_FD_80243 | JGI IMG/M metagenome (GOLD analysis project Ga0111186, IMG submission 80243) | Phycisphaerae bacterium SM23_30 | reverse complement strand
AGATGAACGTGAATTTCTGTCTTCATGAAAGGTGATCCATCAATGATATCCGATACTGAAATCAGCAAATATCAGGAAGAGAATTTGATATTCAAGAAGCAGATTGAGGAACGGTCAGGCAAAACCGTCGAACAGCTTTATGCGGAAAGAGACAAGCGAGCCAGGGATGCAATTGCATTAAGAGAACCTGACAGAGTCCCTTTTTCAGTTTTGATCGAACCCAATGCCTATTCCGGAATTCCCAAATCGGCCTCCTACTACGACCCTATCGCCCTTAAACGGACGATGCGAAGAATGGCCGTGGACCTGGAGCCCGATATGTGCGAGGCGGGATTCCCGTCCTGCGGTGCTGCCATGACGGAATTGGATATCAGAAACTTCGTATGGCCGGGCGGACCGAAACCACCCGATTATGGATTCCAGTTCATCGAACGCGAATACATGAAGGCGGACGAGTATGACATGTTCCTGAACGACCCATCGGGATTCATGATCCGCCGCTACCTTCCCCGAGTGTACGGCGCCTTGTTGCCTCTGGCCAAACTGCCTCCCTTGGACAGTATGTTCATGGGGCTTGAGTATTTGACGCCGCTTTTTGCCAGTCCGGAATTTCTCGAAATGGCCGGACATCTCGCCGAGGCCGGAAGGCATGTTGAGGAGTTTCGAAAAGCCGTTGGCGATACTTTTGAAGAGCTGGCCCAACTGGGCTTTCCTCCATTTGCCGGGTTCGCTCGCGGCGGAGTGGGCGGAGCGCCCTTTGATACTCTTACGAGCTTCCTGCGAGGTATGAAAGGCTCGATGCTGGATATGTACCGTCAGCCCGACAAACTGCTCCGGGCCTGTGAGTTGATTCTGGAAAGGCGTATCGCTAACGCAATACCCGCCGATACCAATCACCGGGACTATCCTCAGAAAATCGCAATGCCGCTCTGGAGAGGGGATCTGGTCTTCATGTCGGATGCCCAGTTTAGAAAATTTTATTGGCCGGGATTGAAGAAGTCTCTGCAAACCCACGTGGACTTGGGTTACATACCGGTACCTTTTTTTGAAGCCAAGTTCGGCGATAGACTGGAATGCATGCTGGAACTGCCCAAAGGCAAGATACTGGCTTCGATAGAATCGGTGGATGCGGTTCGGGCAAAGGAAATTCTGGGAGGCCATACCTGTCTGTTAATCCGCTGTCCGAATACCTGTCAGCTTTGGTCGCTCAGCCAACTGGAATCTTTTCTTAAAGACCTCATCGATAAATGCGGCAAGAAGGGCGGCATCATACTTGTTATCAAGATGCCGGATAAGACGCGGATTGAAGACATGCAGGCCATGCTGAAATCAATAAAAGAGTATGGCCGATACTGAATTAATCTTGGCGGAGGAGAATTCGCAATGAAATGGTCAAAAGAAGTGGAGAACGGAATAACTCGAAGGAAGTTTGTCAAGAATACGGCTATAAAAGGAGCAGCCGCCTTCGCTATTGGTACCGGAGGTTTCGCCCTGCCGGCGTCTGCCGGATCAAATCAGTCGTCCCCCCAGATATCGGGCAAGACAATCAGAGAAGCTGTCCGGCAGACTCGCGTATGCCGAACGGCTGATGTAGTGGTTGTAGGCGGCGGACCGGGGGGTATCGGGGCGGCCTTGACGGCGGCCAGGAGCGGCGCCGATACGGTTCTTATCGAAAGGTATGGGCACCTGGGGGGCATGGGCACCGGTGGGCTGGTTACCATAATCCCTAACCTGAGCGACTTCAGCGGTAAACAACAGATAGCCGGTATCAGCCAGGAGTGGGTCGATCGACTGGAACGCAGGGAGGCGGCCGATTACCCGAAGAAGGAACATTGGGGTTCGGACGACAAGAAACTGGTTGCCTATTACGAGGACCGTTCCTTTTTCAATGTGCGCGAGAAAACGGTCATATACTCCGTGCACATTGATGCCGAGATATCAAAATGCATACTGAATGACATGGTGGAAGAAGCCGGCGTTAAGACCTATCTCCATTCGTGGGGCACGGAGCCTGTTATGGACGGCAATACGGTCAAGGGCGTCATCTTTGAGAGCAAATCGGGCAGGCAGGCAGTGCTGGCCAGAGTTGTCATCGATTCCACCGGCGATGGGGATTTGTTGCCCTATTCAGGGGCCGCCTTTGACAGTGATATCAATCCTGCTCTGAGAATCGCAAATCTCTCCTTTTCCTACTGGATCGCAAATGTTGATCTCAAAAAATATCAGGATTACAGAAAAGCGCATGCCAGGGAATTGGCCGATCAAATGCGTGAGATTAGAAGACGCGGCGGGAATGCCGGCTTTCTTACCAGCAACTTAAAAGACCAGGATGGCCTGGTTTGGGTCTTCCCGCGTTACGCGAACTCCAGCCAGGTGGATGTTGAAGAACTTACCCGTGTGGAGTTTACAGGCCGAAAAGAGATGTTGATGAGCCACGACTATTACAAGAAGAATATTCCCGGTTTTGAACACAGCTACATCGTGCTCACCAACCCGCAGCTCGGCACCCGGGGCAGCAGGCGGGTTGTTGGAGAATATGCGCTCACTGAAAAGGACATGAATACGAACAAGCCTATTGAAGACACCATTGCAATTTTCCCCGATGTCGATCGCGGGAAAGATTCGTTGAAATATCCTGTAACGTACATACCGTACCGATGTATGGTGCCGCGTAAAGTGAACAATCTGCTTGTCGCCTGCCGCGCATTTTCTTCAGATGAGATTGCGAACAATTTTTTCAACTTAATCCCTCATTGTATCGCCCTTGGAGAGGCCGCGGGAATCGCGGCGGCGCAATCGATAAGCAGTGGTGTGGATCTGAGAAAGATTAATATAAGGGCTTTGCAGACCAGCCTTAAAAAGCAGGGTGCAATTCTGCCCGCTTAAATTAAATATAGAGCTTCTTGATCTCCCTTTTCAGTACTTTGCCAGCATTGCTTTTGGGCAGTTCATCTACAGTGACGTATTCTTTAGGAATCTTGAAACCTGCCAGCCGGGATTTGAGATACGTTTTCAAAGCCGCAGGCTCGATCTGTTGATATTTTTGAGGGACGATGAACGCCGTCACGCGCTCTCCGTACTCTCTATCAGGCAATCCGACCACCGCACATTCCATTATTTCTGGTCGGCCGTATAAAATTTCTTCAATTTCCCGCGAATAGACATTTTCGCCGCCGGTAATAATCATATCCTTCAAACGGTCCACAATATACAGATAGCCGTCTTCATCGATTACTCCGATGTCTCCGGAACGAAACCAGTCTCCCCAGAAAGCTGATTTTGTCTCCTCGGGATTGTTGAGATATCCTTTAGTAATATTCGGACCACAAATGCAAATTTCCCCCTTCTCCCCCTGTTGCAGAACATTACCCTCAAAATCCCGGATTTCCACTTCCACCAAATTGGCCGGGGTTCCTACCGACCCGATGACATGGCGGTAATAGTGATTGTAAGTGACCATTGAAGCACTTTCCGTCATACCATAGGCTTCGTAAATGTTCAGGCCGGTCTGTGTTTTCCACTCCCGCACCACCTCCGTAGCCATGCTCGCCGCGGCAGAAAAACAGTATCGAATCGAGCGTATCTTTTCCCGAAGGTTTGGCACTTCAAGTAAGCGAATATATACAGTCGGCACCGCATAAAACTTGGTTGCCTGATGCCGATCGATCGCTTCTAATACCCGCTCCAGATCAAAGCTGCCCTGAATAACTAATCCCCCGCCGCTGAGAACAGTGGAATGCATAATGTGGACCTGGGCGAACACGTGATTGAGGGGCAAAAAGCAGAGGGCCCGATCGTGTTCAGTTGAGCGTTCATTACGCGCGACATTGAAAAGGGATGTCTGAAGGTTTTCGTGACTCAGCATAGCGCCTTTAGAAGTCCCGGTGGTCCCGCCTGTATAAAGAATGGCTGCGGTATCGTGTCGGTGCCGCTGAACGGTTGGAAATCCTGAAGTTCCTTTTTCGACAAATCGGGCGTAAGGAATATCTCCCGAATCGGAGACAATCAGTTCGGGGTAGCTCTGAATCCGGCACTTCTTTAGATCGTCCATCTTTTCATCCGCAACGAGCATGATCTTGGGCTTACAATCCTCCAGAACCTTAAGAAGTTCGTCTTGCATCATAGAGTGCGAGAAGGTCACCGCCACTGAACCGACCTTAAGGGCGCCAAAATAAAAAACCAGCCACTGGTAAGAATTTGGAGCGCACAGAGCTATGTGATCGCCGGGTTGCGCACCGGCCCCCACCATGGCTGCAGCGATTCGATTGGCATCTCGATCAAACTCAGCAAAGCTGACCTTTCTATCCCCCTCGATCACTGCCACTTTCTCAGGAAAATGAAAAGCTGCGCTCTCTAAGTTGTGAGCAACATTCATCCCTGCACTCCTCTCCAATACTTGTTTCTAGGGTGTTTTCCGCATACCGACGTGGTATTGCACTCACCCTGCGCTATTTGGGCGACCGCAGCACCATGTGAAGCATTCCTCCCAATTGCTTGGCCAAATCGTCGAGACAACCTCACGTTATGACATCGGCCATGCAGTATTGAACACAGGCCGGTTTAAGATATTTCTTGGTGTGAGGAACATAGAGAATGCAAAGCTCCGCTGGAAAGGGCAATTAGGTTAAGTACGGCTTGCCTTTGGGGATGTTCTGGACCTGTTCAATAATTCCCAAAGCTGCAGGCTGTATTCAAAGTGCAATTCCCAGGTAACAAAACCAGCCATGAAGCGGTTTAGCTCAATTTGTGTTTAGCTCCTCAGGCCTAAATTGCGACCTATAATCAGCTTCATGATCTCGCTGGTACGCGCGAAAATGGATAGTGCTCGTACAGCCAATTGTTTCTGAACAAATGTCACATGTTGCCTAAGAATCGTGACCAGTTTATAACTAGTTAACACCCGTATAATCCTTATTGTGGGCTTCCCAGTTTTCTTTAAGATTGCCCCAGTAATCCTGGGGTAGTTCCCCCACCTTTACGTTGCCGTTTTCCAATGTAAGAGTGATCCACTTCTTCCACTCGGGCGGATCTATCTGCGGGTAGTCTATCCGTTCGAAGTTCAAAAACCGGCTGCTGGCCTTTCGTGCCAAGGAAGCATGGATAATAAGTTGAGAAAAGGTGAGAAGGCTCAGATCCTCCAGACTGCGCATCAGCTTATGCGGGTCCAGGGCATAGAGTTGGGGCACCCAGTTCTTCTCAATGTCCTCGAGGGCATCCAGTCCCATTTTGAGGAGCCTTTCGGTCTTATATTCGCTGCAGAAGTACTGCATGTTCCGGGATATTCCGGCATGCAATTCTTTCCATTCTATGCCCTGGTTCTTCTTGATTGGGGCATAGACACGAGCTTTTTCAACAGCAATTTGTTCCTTTGATATTGTTGGCTCAGCTGAATTCAGGGCATACTCGGCCGCTTTTCTGCCGGAATATCTTCCGGTGGCCTGTGCGTAACTGTGGTCTGCCGGACCGTACGTCTGTTCACCGGCAGCGAACAACCCGTTCAATGTAGTCATCAAGTCCCAATCAACAACAACACCGCCCCGAGTGTTCATGCTGCCAGGAAAGCGGAAATGAGCGGGGCTGGCTCCCTCTATCAAGTTATAGTTCATGATCAGGTCGATCTTGGGATTGTACCCAGCCTCCTCATAAACCCTCCGCATGGCTAACGCCGTCGATTCCTCCCTGTATCCCAAATCCCAATTAATCTTCCGCCAGCCTTCCGACATCGCAGGAAAGTCACCCCAGAAAGGCAGAGCTGCTTTTCCCTTGAGCACAGCGTCACGAGATGCTTCGGCGAACGCTATAGGCTTGCCATTATCATCAACCATCGGAACATTCTCGAAAACAGGATCGTTTCCGCCAGAATCGATTTTGTGTTTATAGCCGGTTCCCAGCATAAGCATCCCGGATTTCTCCATCTGGGTAACTGCAGCGCCCGCTCTGAATGCCATCACGGTGCCATCACCGGAATTTGCGCGAGATCTGAAGGTGGATATACCGGCCAATTCGGTGTTGAAAACCCAGATGGATCCGATTCCGGCGGTGCACAACACAACCGCCTTGGCCTTAAATATCATGAATTCGCCGGTTCTGGTATTGAATCCAGTCGCGCCTGCCACCCTGGCGCCCTGGATCCCCTTTTCATTGAGCAGGCTTGTGCCCATGATCCTGTCGTAAATCTTGACTCCCAAGCGCTCGCACTCCTTCTTCAATACCGGCTTAAATGTTGACCCCCAAAAACGCAAACATGCATTTGTATGTGCGTATCTTGAGGCGATTATGAATTTAGTTTTGTCATCCCTCCCCGGACAGCCTATGTATTCATCCTCTGTATCTCTGATCTTGCCGCCCATCGGCTCCATCTCCAAGAATGCATCGTAGCCTTCGCGACATTGAATATAGCGGCCAATCCCGCAGCAGTATCCGCCGTATCCGTCAATGATTTCCTGGCATCTCTGCTTGGGGCTCATTTTGGAGAAAGGAGCAGTCATTGCTTCTTCCCAATGGTCGCCTCCGGGCCCTCCGGCGCCGCTTCTTACCGTTGCCGCCTTTTCGACCATCGCAACCCTGACGCCTTTGTTTAAAGCGGCGCTTATGGCAGCTCGGCATCCGGCAAGGCCGCCGCCGATTACGAGGACATCCGTTTCAACGGTTTGCTCCTGTTCATATCGTATTGGGTACGGCCACTCGGGTGTACGCCCCTCGTTTTCCATCAACTCATGCCATGAAGTCATGTTACCGCCTCCCTGTTAAGAGAATATCCCTCTGTTAATTATCGCCCGGCTTCGGTCAGAGTAGCGCCCGTGATCTTTTTAGTGACATGGGCAACAGTCTCGTAGCTCCACAACATGGAATAACCTGGCACACCGCCGGTCACGGAAATGGAAAAATTCTTTTCCGGCAGGCCGGTCTTTTGTGCAAACCAATCCTGTACATCCTTGCTGGTTTTAAAACCCATTTTTGATAAACCTTGAGCACATTCCGGATGAAACCATAACTGATAGCCCCCTCTGCCTCTACCTATCGCTTTAACCATATCGTCCAAAATCCCCTGCTCCGTCCAGGTAGCGACCGCTCCACCTCCAAACATTGTACCCCCAGATCCACCGTAAGAGCCGACCTTGGTCACCGTCACAGTGCTGTCTCCCTTCCCAAAACCCTGGCTTACCTGATAGGGGTCCCAGGGGCTCATCTCTTCATTCTCGGCAAAGGTGTAAAAGGTATGCGGGGAATTGCGGCCGGTTAGGGCCATGTCGTTCACCGCCGGCCAGGTGTGGCCAATATTGCGCGTCGCTAATCGAACGGAGCGTCCAATGGTATTATTGGCACGCCAGCAATCGCCCAAGAAGCCAATCCCGGAATTCATGTTGATTTCTTTAGCTATAGGACCGTTCACCTGAATGGTAAGAGTAAAGCTACCCGCTGAACCCATCATGTGCCAGAATCCCATGCCGGTGTACCCTGGCGCCACAAAAGCCTCCATCGCCGCGATGATCACTGGAAAGTACTCCGGCTTTGCTCCTGCCATCACCGCGTTGATAGCAAGCTTTTCAATAGTGGCCGTGCCGGATTTCATGGGGATTTTGCCTATTACTTCGCTGGGGGAACGGCTCGTTCCTTTAAGCATCCTGGCAACGGCCTCTCTGGTGGGGGGTACCAGAGGCAGTCCATCGCCCATCTTGTCTTCGAGAAACGACTCGTTGAATTTTTCCACAGCGTCCTCATAATCAGCGCCAGTAATGCGAACGGGTGGGTATTCGACTGCGGATCTTTTCTGAGGCTTGGCCTCCTCCGGTGTTAGAGGCTTCGTCAGTGCCTCAACAATGGGATTAAAAGCGGCTTCAACGAGGGGTTTTAACTCTTGTACAGTTCCCCGAAGCCTGTACCATTTCTCGGAAGGAAATGTGACTATCCGCATGTTGGGCATCAACCAATCAGCAGCAGCTGATTTGGCATCTTTAAGGAAATTCGAGCTAACCAGATATACTCCAGGCGCTCCATACTTTTCTATCTGCATTGTGCGGCGGGCACCCCACCACGTGCAGGTCCCTCAGTCTCCCATCGCATATACAAATGCATCGCATCCCTTCGCGATCTCTTTAAAATGTTCTTCCTGTGCCTGTGCCGGTATTCCCGGGTTAAATCCTCGCTGAATAGTTACGCCCGGATACTTCTGCTTCAGCATTTCTTCCAATATGTCAAATAGCTGTTGCACACCCGGTTTGATGTTATGCACCAAGGCAATCTTCTTAGCAGAGTAATCCGAAAGACGAGGCCTCAGTGCTAAATATGGCTCCAGCTCAATCACGCCCATCGGATTGAGCAGCTCCAAAGTAACCTTTTCGTCCGTCGGTCCGGCCTTCAAACGCCCGCCAAAAAATAAGCCGGCGGCCAGCAGCAACGAAACCGCAACAAGTCTATTTTTCATTCCTTTTTACCTCTCTATGTTTAGGGTTTGCTTCCAGTTCTTGCAAGAATACCGTTTGGCTCCGGTTCATGCCCTCTCTATTAGGAACAGTTTATTGTGTGCTCATCACATGGCTGAAGCCTGCAGCGGATTAGCGGCTGGCTTTTGGCTGTTATCTTACGTCCACGGCTTCTCGGCAACAACACGTTCGCCCGCAATGCGTCCGAAAGCGACACACTCACCAAAGTTGCCCGCCCCCTGATAGCCATGGCTAAAAATGGAACCAAGCTCTCCGGCGGAGTACAGTCTTGGGATGGGCTTGCGATTCGTATCCAACACTTGAGCACGCCCGTTGTGTCGCGGCCCTCCTAATGTGTTAACGAAGGCGGGCACCAGCTCCATGGCATAATAGGGTGGAGTTTGTATCGGGATCATCCGTTCTTTCGGCCTGCCGAATTCCGAGTCATTACCTGCCGCACAAGACCGATTATATGTAGCCAGAGTCTTTTCCAGAGTATCTGGATTTTTCCCCATTTTTAAAGCCAACTCTCGTATGGAATCGGCCTTGAGAATCCAGCCCTTCTGCAATTCCACGCTGCTGTCGGCACTCCACTTATACTTTTCAATGACTCCATGCCAGCACCAGAATTCATCAGCCCGGTAAAGCGGGCCGCTCTTTCTCCCGACCTCATCAAAAACCGCGTGCACTGGCAAGGGCAGGGGAAGATGAACGTAGGTACCATGGTAGGCTACCTTGCCGTGTTTGGCAGGCAGGTTTTCATTGACGAACCTAGTGGCGTCACTGGCAACAAAAATGTATCCCCCTGTAGACATCATGAATCCGGCGCCAAATGCCCATTCCGCATCAGGGGCTTTAAAACTTAGAACAGGACCGCACATATTAGCCATGTGCCAAAGGTCGGCGCCCACAGCCTGAGCCATTTTTATGCCGTCACCTGTATTGTATGGGCTGCCAAATGGGTATCCACACGGCAGCAAAAGGTAGTCTCGGATCATCTCCTGATTGTTTTCATACCCGCCGGTACACAGGATCACGGCCTTTTTTGCCTTAACATATATCTTCTTACCTTGTCTCTCTGCGATTACACCATGGATTTCCCTACTCCCAGGATCCTGGACCAATTCAATTCCAGGCGTCTCATACATGATCTTTACTTGCCTCTTGTCGGCAGCTTCTTTGAACATTTTCCAGATCCTGGAAAATCCCCACCCCTCTGCGGAGCCGCACATATAGCTGCTCGCAGATCCAGGAAACTCAGGATATTCGCCTCCGGTACTGCTGGGACGCTGGCTGATTTTCCCGCTGCATATCTTTTTCAGCCATTCAAAACTGGTTGTTGTGTATTCATGATAGGCCTGAAATACTTCATCGGGGACTGGGAATCGGCCATTGAGCGCTTTTTGATAGGTAAGGGCTTCGTCCAGCTTGGGCGGACACCAAATACCTTGCATGCATACTCTGGTGTTGCCGCCTGCGTGAGCTTCAGAAGCCTTCTCGAGGATTAGCACGTCGGCGCCCAGATCGCGAGCAACTATGGCTGAAGTAAGGCCCGCTCCTCCAATTCCCAGGACAACGATCTCCGCCTCATAGTCCCATTTTGGGACACGACTTTGTTGGGCCGCCCTCACTTCTCGCGAGCCGGCTCCGCTCAGAGCGACCGCGCCTGAGCTTACTGTTGCTGTTTTAAGGAAATTCCTTCTTGTAAGCCGCTCTCTTTTCTCTTCAGCATTCATAGTCTTTTCCCCCACTGGAAGTCTCTTGTCACAATCCGGCTGTCATGCTGCCTATTATGTGTGTGTTCCAATGAAACAAAGTGATTCTCCAAGCCTAGGCGCCTTGGAGCTCGATCCGTATGCCAAGGTGCCTAGACTCGAAGCGCCAGCAAGAAGATAGCGCTCAAATTTCTAGTAATTCTCGTAATTGGGGACAAGAGCTTTATACTTTGCCACAAGCTTGTCCCAATTGCGTGGAAGCTCGATCTTTTTGGTAACGAAGCTGTTCTCGAAACCGCCCGAGCTCTTAAGTGCCGCCATCCAGACGCCAGACCCGCCGGCGACGACCACTATGAAATCCTCATCCTTGAGCGGCGAGCGAAATTCCCCTCGAGGCGTATTTTTCAGTATGAAGTCTCTAAGCCTCTTCTTCGACCACCCTTCGCTTGCAAGAATACGAGCGTGATCGGGGATTACCACCAGGCAGGACAGCGCGTTAGGACACATGCTCGCGAGTCTTTCGGCAATTCCCTGAGCAGTCGTCTGACTGGGGATGGTTTGGGTAAAGTTATTCGGAAAAAGTACAGTCAGCGCACTGTCCTCTTTTTTAAGGCCGAAGTCGACATGCAGGGGATCCCACGGGCTTTCTTCTTCATTCTCGCCGAGCACGAGGGTGTATTTTTGGGGGTTGCCCATAACCCCCATGTCCTCGATACCTTTTCTTACTCCAGCGATGTTCTTGACCATTAAGCCGACGGCGCGTCCGATGGCGGCATTGGCCATATCCCCCGGACTGAAAACGCCCGAGCCGCAATTCACGTTGAGATCGTTTCGCACCCGGCCGTTGATGATGAAGAAAGGCGCCCATGAGCCCGTGCTTGTTTGAAATACATCGAATCTCGTTTTATGGTCCGCCAAAGCTTGCACCGCCGCTATCAGCACCGGCATGTAACTAGGAAGGGCGCCGGCCATGACCGCGTTGATTGCAATTTTCTCAACAGTGGCCTTGCCTAACTTCGGCACCATCTTGGCCACCACATGATCGGGCGGCAGGTCCGTCCCGGTCATCATTTCTGCCACAGCTTTTTCAGTTGGCGGCACAACCGGCAAACCATCAGTCCACCCCTTGCTGTAGAAGAAATGGTTTACCTCCTGTTGATTTCCCTTGAAAATTATCCGGGAAGGCCTTTCCGCTTTCAGCTTCGGCGATTTCTCCTCTGCTGTGAGCGGCTTAGTCAATGCGGCAATAATTTCCGGCATCGCTGCATCCACGCCGCCTTCGATATCCGCAGCTACAGTGGATTCACAAGCCACAGATTCACCCAGGATTCTTAGGCCGGGCATTCCCTTGACAGAGGCGCCTGCTTGGGCGTCCTTAACGAAACCGCGATTCACCAGTACCACGACCGGTGTGCCAAAGTCCTCGACGGATACTCCGTTGTATGCGAGGTACTTTGTGCAGGACCCTCAGTCGCCGACCATAAGAACCACCGCGTTCACACTCTTCAACCAGGCGGTAAATTGAGCCTCCTCTTTTTTCGACTCTCTCAAGATAACAGTCGATAGAGGAGACGCAAAGAGACTGGTTTCAGAAGTAGGAAATTTCTCCTTCAGTCTCTTCGCTATCGCTGCTGCCATAGGTTTGGCGGCGCGCTTCGTGTTGACAAATAGCCCGATTTTCTTGCCGTCCAAAGAACCCAGCCGCGGCGAGAGTCCCCTCGGCGGCACTGGATCAACTTCGGCCCACGGGCTGAGAACCTCGTATTGGGCGTCAGACGCGGCGCTGGCGAACGGAGTTGGTGAAGGACCCGTTGCCACCAACGCGCTGAGAATAATCATAACGAAAACAGCTGCTATTTTATGCACAGGCACTCCCTATTTTCCCCCTTAGTTAATTTGGCAGGAACTGTATTATTGTACAGCGGATGATGTTAAAGATAACTAAGCGCAAGCCAGTATCGCTTTCTTTACCATCCCCGCGGCTACCTGTATTTTCCACTTGTTCATTGCCAGCGCTATCGCTCCCGTGACCGCAGCAGCGCCGGCAGCGTGCGCGCTCGCCACATCTATAGCTTTGCCCGCAATAGATTCCTCGGCTTTAGTTGCCCGATAGGGTCTGTTATATACTGCATTGAGGCATATCCTGGCTGTTCCGCCGCCAATGGCGGCAGCACAATTCACAATGGGAAAGTCTATGGACGATCTCAGAGCGAACTTAACAAAGGCACTTTTGACTCCCGACGCGGGCCCAGGGATTTGAACCTCCTTTACTATTTCATCATTCTCGAGCACCGTGGACCGAGGTATCTTAACCGCCCAGAACTCTTCGGCGTTTATGGTTCTCTTGGATGTCACTATCTTGGCATTTAAAGCAACCAGCGCGGGCGCGGTATCGCTTGGATTCACAGCCATGCAGGCCGAAACACCGCCGAATATTGAGTGATATCTATTCTCTCCGGAAATAGCGAAGCACGTTTTGCCGCCCTTCCTGACACAGAAGAACCTGTTATCGTGGAGCCGGAAATACCAGCATCGAGTAAGCTGGCAGATGTTGCCGCCCAGGGTGCCCATTTCCCTGATGTGAGGCGAAGCGGTCTTATGGGCTGCCTCCGACAGCGCCGCCCATTTGCTTTTGACGACACTGCTCTTCGCAATGTCCTCGAGCCTGGTCAGGGCGCCAATCTGAAGCATGCCCTTTTCTTCTTTGATGTAATCCAAGGTTGGAGCAATGGTCTTGAGGTTAACCAGGATTTTGGGATACATGGTATCGGGGAGTATCTCAAACCTCATGGTACCCACAAGATCTGTGCCGCCGGCCATAGCCCATGCATTGGCTGCACGCAGAGCCGACACCGCCTCTTCTACCGTTTTGGCATTGACACGGGTGAATTTCTTTACTGTCTTCATTTTTGTCTAAGCTCCTATGCTTTGCCCAATGCTTTTAGGATCTTGTCCGGCGTGACCGGTTCCGAGTCCACATATTTTCCGATGGCGTTGTATACGGCCGTAGGCATGATCGTGTGGTTGCAGGCGCCGCCGTCTTCCCCAACGCCGCAACTTCCATAGGGAGCATATCCCAGACCGGTTTCCACAATGGCGCAGTCGATGGACGCGACGTCATTCATCACATTCACCGGGTAGCCTATCAGGTTGTCGTTGAGTGCGAGTCCTGTTTTTGGGTCGAAATATAGAGTCTCCTTGGTGGACCTACTGAGCCCCATATAAGCCCCGCCATATTGCTGGCCGTTGAATGCGTCCGGGTTTATTACTTTGCCGCCGTCATTCACGCTCACCTGTTTTAGTATTTCAATTCCTCCGGTGTCGGGATCCACTTCTATTTCCACGAAGTGGGCCTGCCGGACCATGCCATATTCGTGTTCCACACCGCCACGCCCCGTATGAGCCATGGTATAGTCCCAGACAAACAAATAATAAGTCAGGGCCCCCGCGATTTGCGCCAGGGTCTTTTTGTTTTCCGGGTGTGCCTTTTCAAAAATTACGCTGTCCTTCATATCCAGTTCTTCAGGCTTTTTATTCGGAAAGAACGCAGGCCTTGAAGGCATCAGATTTCCCAGTGTTCTGCGCAGGGGGGTTGGCTGAGTTACTTTTTCAAGGATCAGCTGCTTCATTTTCCGCGAGGCTCTTACTGTTGTGAGACTACTTCCGCTCAGCCCCTGGGAACCGCCGCCTGGCTCCGTTACAAAACCGTCGCGCCCTTCGAATGGCCTTAACCGGATATCTTCAAAGCTGACTCCCATTTCATCTGCCGCAATCTGGGAGTAGGCGGTCTGTCCAGCCCAGCCTCCGTCACATTGCGTAGCCAGAAGATCAACCGATCCATCGGCGTTCACTCTTATGCCCATGCCGCCGGTCCCCACTGTATGCGCCCACTCGACTGTCGAGACATAGCCCATCCCATGATATTTCCCATTGGGCAGAATTTTGGTACCGGGCAAGTGCCACTTCTTATCCCACTCCATAATTTTCTTGCCCAATTCATTCACCTCTTTGCAGCTGTCCCTGGCAGTGTCAAATCCCTGCGGCTTTTTGACGTGTTCGTTCACGTATGCCATGTCGTGGCCTTCGACACCATCATTTATTTGGGCAATCTTGCTTGGATCCATCCCCAGTTCGCCGGCCACGTGCTCCCATACCTGGGTCGTCACTCTGACTGTCGAGCAACCATGCTTGAAGCACTGGTCGAACGGTTTTGTATAGGCCGCAGAATCGCACGTGATATATATGTTAGGAATACTTGTGCCTTTGTATATTTTATTGGTGGTGGTTTCTGTAACCCAAGCTTCGTAGCATCTCAGTTGTACGGCCGTGATGCGGCCATCCAGTTTGAATCCTACTTTAAAGTAATAACGCGACCGGGCGTCCTCGTCACCGCCGACGAAGTGACTTTCATCGTCCAGAACCTTCACAGGGCACCCCGTTCGCCTGGCAGCTATCACGGCTACCTCAGCTGTATGATGGGATGCTATAAGACTCGAACCTCCAAAAAAGGCTCCATTATAGGGCAGATACAGATGGATCTTGTTGAGAGGGGAATAGGGTCGCAGACCAGTCATCATAGTTAGCCAGTTCTGACCGTGATGCCAGACATCCAGATAATCTCCCCTGCATTCGGCCACTCCGACATGTGCCTCTACGCCGGCCCACACATCGTGCTCCGTAATCGCTTTCCACTCGATTACTTTGTCGGCTTCGGCAAACCCCTTTTCAATATCCCCATACTTGAAATAGGGACCAAATCTGGGCCTATGGTTGGACTTGGGATCCACGTCCGGACGCATTATTGGAGCGTCCGGCTTCAACGCTTCCTCGACATCCAAAATGACCGGCAGTTCTTCCATTTCGAGTTCTATCAGTCTCAATGCGCGGTCGACTATCGCTTCGCTTTCGCCTACCACCACAGCTCCCACCATCCCCTCATACCAGTGGTTTGTGTCGGAGACAAGCGCTTGGCCTGAAAGCTTAGGCCACTGGATCCCGGGGTCATCATATCTGAGCACCGCCCTTACACCTTGAAGAGCCTCGGCCTTGCTGGTATCCAGGCGTTTGATCTTAGCGTGAGCGTGGGGGGATCGAAGAAACTTCGCATATAGCATCCCCGGACGGTATATATCCCTGGTATAAACTGCACTCCCGCTCGCTTTTTCGTAACCATCAACACGAGGTACGCGGCGTTTCCCAATCATGCCGCCTTCCGGCGCCGGCCAAAGCCACGGATATAATGGTTCTCCCTCTTTTAGACCGTACATTGTTTCATCCTCCTCTAGGCGTTCCCGGTGACTTCTTTAATAGCCAATATATGTTGTGTATAAGTGCCGCACCGGCATATGTTGCCTCCAAGCGCGTCCCTTATCTCTCCCTCCGTCGGCTTGGGGATACGGTCCAGCAGCGCCTTGGCTGTTACCACAAAGCCCGGCGTGCAGTAGCCGCACTGCATACAGTGGTTCATCACATAAGCCTCAATCAGATCCTGCATGTCAACAGCTACTCCTTCCGCCGTTTCTATCGTCGCACTGTCACACTCCGCCGCGAATGTCATGCAGGAAAGAACGGGCCTCCCATCCATTATCACAGTGCACGACCCACAGGCTCCATAGCCGTTGCACATGTCTTTGATCGACAGAAATCCCAACTGATCTCGAAGGACATCCCGAAGGATCCATTCCGGCTCTACGTACACCTCATATTTCCATTTGTTCACTGTAAGGCTTATTTTTCGAGCAGAAGATGTGAGGGGAAGCTTTGCCGTTGCCTGAGAGGCGATGCCGGGTTGAGCCAATTTCTTATTCGCTACCTGAGTGATAGCTTTGCCCTCACCCACTGAAGCTGCCCCGAAGATCGCCATGGAGGCAATGGTGAATTCCCTGCGCGATATGCCCCCCGATCTGTCCTTTTCGTTCTCTTCCGCAGATTTCTTCTTTTCCTCTCTCGGCATGTTGCCCCCTTACATATTTATCCTGAGATGTGAAACTTGGGATTACGCCTCCTGCTCCTCAAGGCCTTGCTCCTTCATTCTCTCGAATGACGTCCTGATGAATGGACATCAAAAAGCGGAATATAGGCAGACGGCACCGACTTTGACGATGCAGACTATTTCAAGCATTGGGAATTCCCAAAATCCGTTCAAAGATTTCGTCGTTTAAATCGGCACGTTTGAAATTATGGAGCCATGATCTATTATCTCTTTGGCCGCTCTATTGTCAAGGCAATGGTCCTGCTCCGCGAAAACTCCGTCCCGGCTGATTTCATTGGATTTCCAAATCTTGGGACTCCATGCTTTCGACATGAAGATCCTACTCATCGTGGCAGTCGCACAGTCTCTCAATCTGCTCGCCTTCACTTGGTTCGATCGAGCGGCATGGATCCGGATTCTTGCGCTCAGACAGCAACTCAGCATATACAAACGGAAGTCGAAGAAGCCAGTACTGAGGAACAAGGACCGGTTATTCTGGTTTTTGCTCTCAAAGGTCTGGAGAGACTGGGCATCTGAGCCAATCCTGGTTAGACCGGAAACGGTAATCCGATGGAGAAAAAGGAAGTTTAGGGAGTTCTGGCAGAAGAAATCTCAAGGCAAGCTGGGCAGACCGGCAATTCCTCAAAAACACATTGAATTCATTCGGAAAATCTCTCCCGATCATCCAGAGTATGGGGAGGATCGCATCGCCTTGGAGTTGAATGTTGGTGGTTCGATGCCCATCCGGACTGCGACATCCTAATATAAAACCACCGCATGGAAAGGAAATTTGACAAATCTTCGCCGTCTCTGCCGATCAGGGATGATTGATTGCATGGTCGGATATTAAATGCCGGGAATTCAATCAGAATCCCGTTCGGCAGGCCATCATCTCAAAAAGAGTTGAAAAATCCCTTAATTATGAACTAACTTGGTATCATGCTATCGGCGGAGCAACAGCTACACCATGTGGCCACTTAAAAAAAACTAAATGCAATCCCGAATTTGTGAAACTTGGCCGGGATAGGAGGTTCTATGAAGTCTAGGTCATCACGGAGGGAATTTCTTAAAGCAGGACTAGCAATGCCTGCCGCCGGGCTCATCTCTTCACGCAGCTTGGAGGCGTTTTCTCAGGGGTCTGCCGATGTTATCTACAGAACGCTTGGCAACACAGGACTGAAGGTCTCCGCTGTCGGGTACGGCTTGGGATACGATCCCGAGCCCGACATCGTTGCGCGCTGCATTGATTTGGGCATCAACTATTTCGATACAGCACCTAACTATGCGAACGGCGAAAGTGAACGCATCCTTGGCGCTTCTATTAAGGGTAAGAGGGACAAGGTCGTGATATCCACCAAAGCCAACACGAGAACCAGGGCAGAAATCTTGAAGGAAATGGACGCTAGCCTGAAGAATATCGGAACAGATCATGTGGACGTCTATCACCTGCATGCACGGGACACACCGGAAAGAGCTCCCGATGAAACAATCGAGGCTCTGCAAATCCTCAAGCAACAGGGAAAAACCCGTGCGATCGGGATCAGCTGCCATGATCCCAATAACATGGCCGACTACGTAATAAAATGCAAGTTGGACGTCGTGCAGACCACTTACAGCTATGCGATCGGCGCGCCCTTCAGGGATGCGGCAATAAAAAAACTCCACGATGCCGGCATCGGCGTGATAGCAATGAAGGTCATTATAGGATTAACCACTGCGCCAAAGGATCTGTCGCAAGAACCCAAGCTGAAAGCCAAGGAAACTCCTGTTGCAGCACTCAGATGGGTTCTCAGGAATCCTGCGATCGACACCACGGTTCCGCATCACGGAAGTGTCGAAGAGGCCGAGATGAATGTCCGGGCGATGACGGGATCGTACTCTCCAGCCGACGAGAAGCTTTTGTATGTGCGGAATGAACAGAACCGCCCCTATTACTGCCGCATGTGTTACCAGTGCAAGGGTCAATGCCCGCGTGGTGTGCCTGTTACAGACGAGTTGCGCTTTCTGGCTTACAACGACTTCGGTCGCAGCCTCTTTCAAGCGCGGCTGAGTTTCATGGAATTGCCCGGGAAAGTCCGTAACGTGCGTTGCAGCGATTGCACTTCTTGCGTCATCCAATGTCCGAATGGAGTAATGGTCCGGGATCGGCTGATCCGGGCGCAAGAGCTTCTGGCATAGTTTTTTCTGGTCCTAACGGATATTTCCTAAGCGCAGAGAGTGAAGGAATGCCTCTAGACGACGCGGGAGCGGTGGAGCCGAACGGTTGAGCAGGAGTGCAGCCAGGGCTGTTTGTAAAAAGGGCTAAGCCAGAGTCAAATTTCGCCGCTGGCACTCGGGAAGTGGCGGAATGAACGAAAGCGCAAGTAAATAGTTATGGCCGGGTATAAAAATTGAAAACATGCTTCAAAATTGGTGGCAGTTATGGTGGCAAATTCAAGAGATTTCAGAGCAATTCAGAAAAACACGGGTGACCGGAAATCGTTGCCAGTCGCCCGTTTAAGTGCTCATTGGTATCTGCCAGTATGCCCTGCCGGCGATACTGCCAAGTTAAGCTGAATTGAGCGACAATAGGCGGATGAAATCTACTTACAAAGGTCACCGGTTTCTATCAGTGCACGGTACAATACAAAATCTTCTCCGAATTGGTCGCCTCCTTCTCAAAGCAGTTCACTACCGGCTTCTTCGAGGCAGGGCTTTTTCCGATTGGCAAGAGGCAATTTGTGTCCAGTGAAGAGTAGAAGACTTCCCTGCGTTTTGGGACGATTATGTCCTTGCTTCCATTAACTTGACAATACCATCAAGACGGTGTCTGTCATTTTCAGCTCTGCTCCCGGCAACCTGCCGCTCTTCCCAGATTTTCTCTTGGCCCCCTCAGGATAGAAATACTTTTCAATCTTCGAGATTGGAAATACGCGTGACAGACCTTACTTGATATAAGGGTTGTATTTGATCTCCCCGGTCTTCTGATCGCGCGAGAACTGAGTCAAGTAGTCCCACGCCATCTTGGCGTACTGTGGATACAAAGCATGAATCAGATCTTCCGTGTAGTTAACGGCCACCATGGGAACACCCTGCTTGTTATTCAAATACCATATGAAGTTCTTGTGTTCATCATTCAACAAAGTCTCGGACCAGGCATCAGCCTGAAATCCGCACTTCGGGTGCGCTCTGAAGTCATAGCTGACTTGATTCATGTTATTGAAAAGCAAAAATTTATTCAGCAGCACCTGAGAATTGTCTGAAAGACTTCCGTCTTCGGGGTTTATATTGGGCTGCAGGTCATAGGCGCTGGTCAGGTACATGAACGGCAGATCCGTCTCTTTGAACTGCGCCTCCATTTTGTCCGTAAAAGTGAACATCGCGCCGGCCATGTCTACAACGGCCGCCAGCATCCGGGGATGGCTGGTCGCAATTGTGAGGGTCGCTCCTCCGCCCATCGAGTAGCCGGACGCATATACACGTGAAGCGTCAATCGCAGGATAAGTCTTCATCATGTAAGCAGCCAGTGCAGCCAACGATTCTCCAAGAACAGTCTGATCCGAATAGAGACTCTGGTGCTCCGGAGCCACAATGATAAACCGCTCCCGGCGCACCATCTCCAGCCAGCCGACTTCTTCAACAAAAGCCATCGGATCATCGCCGCCGCCATGGAGGGCGATTACCAGCGGTACGGTGCCTGGCGCAACCCTGTTTTGGAGAACCTCGCCGGGTACATACTCGTACCAGGTCTGCAGGTACTCACCAGCCTGGGTCGTGATGCCGGAGAACCTGTCTTCCTGGTGAGGAAACACGGAAATGCCGTCCGGCGCCACACCATTCGTGACTACGTTCCGCGCGGCAAGAGAATAGGGCGCCTGATCGAAGTTATATCCCTGGTAGGGCGTGCCGGCGCTGTGCAAACCCTGTTTAACAACAGGGATTCGCATCGCTCTGGAGAACATCTCATCGTAAACCCTTCTGATGATCGCGGCCGCGTTTGGACTTGCTTCTCTGTGGACAATCACCTGCTGAAGCGGCAGGGCCTGATTGAAGTAGATAGTGGTCCTGGCGTCACCCTTTACAGCGTCGGTTTTGTTCGCGGCCTTGTACTTGGCCTCGACAACCTCGGTGGGGTTCACGAGATAGGCGGGCAGAACGCTGGCCACCTTACGGATCTCATCCATCTTGCTGTTGATCAGCAGCACGCCGGCAATGCGGCTGGCGTAGTCGAGAGTGCTGGCAATGTAGTTGTTGAAGAAAGTTGCGCCGCCGTCGATACCGATGAGATAAAGGAAGCCGAAGCCGCCGAAGTAATCGCCGTCGGAGTAGGTCGTAATGACGTTGTTGGATCTTTCAGAGCCCCCAAGCGAAAGCATTGCCGTCTGGAGGGCGTAGTAGTGCTTCTGGTCGCCGGCGGCGAAACCGGCTTTGGGATCGGACGGCGTAATGAGCACCACACTGCCGATTGCCGTATCGATGATGTTGATCAGGCCGAGATCCTTCAGGTGGGCAAGCGCGGCATCCTTGTCCTGGAAGGACTTCTCGGCAAAGACCAGGATGTTCGTGTTGGAGCGATTGGCGCGTCCGCTCCACAGGTTCGCCGACCGATACACATACGTAGTTCCTTCGGGATAGCCGTCGAGTACAGGATGCGACTTGAAGGTCATCTCGCCGGATCGCTGTGAGGCGGCGGCCGCGGGGCTGCTCACGCGAGTTTCTTCCAGCGTCTCGAAAGTGGCTTTGTTCCCCTGTCTGTTAGTGTAGTCCAGCGCGAAAACGCCGGAGGTGAACGATAGGCTCACCATTAGTGTGAGCACAAGAGTCAAGGGCAACCGGTTTTTCAGCACAGGTCAATCTCCTTTTCTTGCCGACGTGTTTGCCGGCGGCGTTTCAGCCTGGATTTTCGATATGGCCTTTTGGGCACAACCGCAATACTGGACTCTTTCAATAATTATCAGTAATCAGGATCATAGGCGGGCCAATTGATCAGTCCCGGTACATACTGACTGTTTTGCCTGCTAAAATAATTTCATTGCCATGTCGGCAAGAGCGCGTCGCCATACTTTCCACTCGTGTGCTCCGGGCCAATCAGTATATACAACTTCAACACCACGCTTGCTAAGCTCTTCCTTCATCCCTTTTGTGGCTGTGATGCGCGGATCGTCTCTGCCGCACGAGATATAAAGCAGGTTGAGCTTTTTGTTTATTCTGGCGGGATCTTTGAAAGCACCGGAAATTGCCGTATCGAGATCATAGGTGAATCCTGTGTCATTCAGGCCGCCGAACAAGCTGGAACTGAACTCACCGACCCAGCCATAATAACCAAGATACTTTATCCCGGCATAGAAAGCATGCCCACCGCCCATTGAAAGGCCTGTAATTGCCCTGTTTCGAGGACCTGGCAGAACCCGATAGTTTTTATCGATAAAGGCCCCAATTGATTTGACATACTCTTCAGCCATTACTGACAATGTCTCTTCACCATAAACAGGGCCGATGCCGGCAAAACCTCCGGCACCTGGGGCTCCGGGGATAGCCTTGGGTCCAGGAAAACCTGTATTGTCTCTTTGTGGGTTGACTTTAGCCGGCGCCGCATCAGATGCGGCAGCCTGATCGGCGTTGCCATTAGGCATGACAACGATCATGGGTTTAACTTTTCCCTCAGCGATCAGGTTATCAAAAATCTGCGGGACACGGCCCATATAGAGCCAATTTTCCTCATCCCCGCCACCACCATGAATAACATAGAATACCGGATATTTATCGCTGCAGGTTTCATATCCGGGCGGGGTGTATACAATCATACGCCGTCTCATGTTCAAAACCGGTGAATCATACCAGACTTTCGATACCGTCCCATGGGGAACATCTTTTACGATATATAAATCAGAACCTTCGCCGGGAACTATCAGAATATTCTGATTTCTCATTGAGGAATGGGTGTTCAGCGGGTTGGAAGGATCTACTACGGTTATGCCGTCAACATTAAATGAATAACTATACATTTCAGATTGGATTGGGCCTACTGTTACGGACCAAACCCCCTGTTCGTCTTTAATCATTTGCGCTGCGTCGCCGAAATCTCCTCTAACTGTTACAGTGGTGGCTTTCGGGGCAGAAATCCTGAACGTTACCTTGTTGTCTGAGGCAACTACCGGTGAGGAGACACCTCTTGGTCCTCCCATTCCCATCATACCTCGTCCCATTGCAGGCTTAGCGCCTTGCTTCGGTGTCTGCTGGGCAATTGCCGCTATTTCCGTACAAAAGAAAATGACCATACAAACCAGTATGAATTTAAATACTTTCATCATAAAGTAACCTCCTGAAATCATGGAATTGTGAGTCGTTATCAACAGTGTGAATTATGGGCTCAATAAATAAGAGGCATCCTATGCCGCAGCCGATCTGGTAAGTTTAGCATTTTCAGCCAGACTCCTGGCAAGCGTTTTCCCCTTTAATTTTCTCCTTCTGGTTTGAATCGAAACCCATCTTCAAAAACAGACATCGTCTGGTGTCACATTGCCCAGAGCTTCGTGATAGCGCCGACTGTTGTAGTAATCAATAAACTTGGAAATCTAATGCTTCAGCTCTTCTGGAGATTCCCAAACAACAAGATTAATATGTTCTTTACATGAACGATGATACCGTTCTATCTTTCCGTTCGTTTGAGGATGATACGGCGAAGCCAGAATATGTCCGATCCCCTTGATTTCAAGATACCGACCAAAATCTTTCGAGATTAAAGCCGCTCCATTGCCTGTTACCAACTGAAGACGATCTGATTCTGGTATGGAATTTAAATCAACCGATTCTCCGGCGGCTTCTATAGCATCGCCAAAGTTTCCGGCAGTCATTGCTGACTGTAACTTCCAGGCTATTAACCTAGAGTAATCTTTATCCTCAATTTGTCAAATGTATCTGAAAACCTATCCGGGTGATTATAGAATATTAATCAATCCGACACATTTTATCAGATGCGGGGAAAAGCCTGATGCAGAAAGGTATTTCGGAAATCGGTGTTTATTTTTTAAAGTACTATCTTTTATACATAAGAATGTGTTCGTAGTAAAAGACAAGCCAATTGCAGGATTATAGCCCGCTGTTATTCGGGATAATCCCTAACAATAAAAAGTTAATCGGAAGCCTACAAGGGAAATATTATGAGCATGAGTCGACGTGAAGCGCTCGCAGCCGGTGTTGCAACCGGGGTTGCAGCTCTTGCATCAAATAAGGCAAGCGCCGCGGAACCGAAAGATCCGAGTTTGGAGTTTGTTTTTGAAGTGGTTGCTACCTTGGAAAAACCGCTGATATTCGGCCAGACCGGAATCGGCGAACGCCGCATTATCGGCATCATCGGCGGAACGGTAAAAGGGCCGAAGCTGAACGGTATAGTATTACCCGGCGGGGCTGACTGGCAGATTGTTCGCGAGGACGGCGTCAGTGAGATCAATGCACGCTATTCGATAAAATCAGATGACGGTGCTTTGATATATATCGAAGCGCCCGGCATTCGGGAGGCATCCCCGGCAGTGATTAAACGCATTAACTCGGGAGAAATCGTCGATCCTTCGGAATATTATTTCCGAACCACGCCTCGGCTGGAAACCTCATCTGAAAAATACGCCTGGATGGGCCGACGGCTTTTCGTGTGTAAGGGAATACGACATCCTGACGGAGTTGAAATCCGTTACTATATGATTACTTAACGCGGGCATGAGTCAGGCTGAACATTCAGGGACAAATCTCCTACATTGATCCCTTCAGCAAAAATCCGTTCTTGTCTTTTGTCCAAAATCGAAAATCCTGTGAAGGGCTTACCATGAAGATGCTCCGTTAAATATTGATCCCGGGAATGGGAATACCAACTGTATTGGAGTTTCAAATCTTTTTCACAATGTCTAACCATGAGGTTGCAGACGATGCCCCCGCAGCACGGCACCCTACTTCACGCCTGCTACATCGTCCCCCAAGGCGCCGGATTATGACGGCTTCCTCCTGCGCTGGCTGCTTCTCGAGTCGATCAATAAGCCGAACCGCACCAACACAGTGTTTACAGCCTGCTGTGTCCATCTGAATCCAACTCTGTACAACTCTAGTCAACTCAATCCAACTTTCCGACTCGCTGTCCTTACCCACCAATAACTTATATCTTTCTAAAAACATCACCCCATTTCACTCTCAGAACGAATGTGTCTCATCGATGCTGACAATTTACATCGATGAAAACCTGGCGACGTAAAACAGGATTCAAAACATGCGAGACAAATCAGGAAACTTTCTAGTAACATATGAATCGGCTCCTCACTGGGTTGAATGGTTGTATGCACTCTCATTCTGATCCCTTTTAGTGCGTGTTAAAAGAGGTTTAACCCACTTTTTTAATATTCAGATAATAACCAAAACTATAGACTAGAAAACTGAGAACATAGACTACTCACCTACACCTAGGAGTGCACATGAGGATCACAGAGCAATTATTGCGCTGTCTTTTGTTGGAACCAATTTCAAAAATATTCAGTATTTCTTCGGTTCGCCGAAACCTTTCAGCAAATCGTCGCATCCGAAATGCGTGGTCCATATTCATAATATGGGTTCTGGTGGGGATGATGGGCATCGCCGTCGGCGTTTGCAGCGGTGCGATCAGTGAGAACGAGGGCAGCGGTGGTGCCTCCACCGGTACTTGCACCGAGTCCAAATCCACGGGTACGAATGCATCAGGGAGTGGGCCACATGACGTGATCGTTGAAACGAATTCCGATCCCGGAATCAACAAGGGCACCATTTTTCGACCCGCCGACTTGGGAGGAAAAGAGAAATACCCGATCTTTATATGGGGAGAGGGTGGTTGCTCGCAGAACGGACTGTCGAACGCGACAGCGATGGCCGAGATCGCCTCCCACGGATACTTCGTGATTGCGGATGGGACACCCAATGGCAGGGGCAATATTCCCATGGGCAGCGGGAACATGCAAGCCATGGGCAAGCCGATGATCGCATACATCGACTGGGCAGTTGCCGAGAACGAGAAACCCTGCAGTGCGTATTACCAAAGTCTCGATACGAAAAAGATTTCTACCAACGGCTTTTCGTGCGGCGGACTTATGGCAATAGGTACCGTCAGTGATCCGCGATTAACCACTTGGGGGGTCACCAGCAGCGGTATGGCTCGCGTGAACGATGATTTCTACGATTTGGTCCACGTGCCCGTGCTTTTTGTCGAAGGTGGTCCGAGCGATGTAGCTTACAAAGGCGGAACGCTAGGCTATGAAAGCATCAGCAAACTGG
>Ga0111186_1028_pt1 | contig 25524 bp, 15 predicted proteins | sample DeeMarSWOR324_28_FD_80243 | JGI IMG/M metagenome (GOLD analysis project Ga0111186, IMG submission 80243) | Phycisphaerae bacterium SM23_30 | reverse complement strand
ATATTGTCGTATAAATGGTTGAAAAACGGTGAAGTGCTCGCCTCCGGATACGTTGAGGCGTTACCGGGCGGCGACAGGGTTCCGATCGATGATCTGATTATAGCACCCGGCGATACCAGGTTTCCTCTAGGAGTGCATCAAATCGAGCTTCGGATCAACGATGGAACTAATTTCCCGGAGGGTGTTTTTGTCTCGGTCGAGGTCATCGATACCACAGCGCCCAGCATCAGTCCGGTACCAAGCGTTACCATCCTCTGGCCACCCAATCATACCTTACAGCCGGTTACCATCCAGGCCAATGCCTTTGACAACGGCGGCGGCGCTATTCATCTGGAGGTGGATGTTGTAAGCAGCGAACCCCCCGATGCCGACGGCGACGGCAACACCATCCCCGACTTCTATATCGACTCCGTTGACGATGATACGGGAATAATCGAGCTGCGCCTTCGCTCCGAGCGTGTCGGCAAAGGCGACGGCCGAATTTATAAGATTACCATAACGGCTACGGATACCAGCCAAAATCAATCTGTTGCTGTAGTGGAAATCCTGGCCCCCCACGACCGGAGAAAAAAATAGAATCTTATTTTGTTTATAAAAAAAGCAAAAAAACTCCAAAACCAAAAGGGCCGTGAACATAATGCTTGCGGCCCTATTTTTATCACTAACTGATCAGCGCTTCCAAATCCTCAGCGCCTTTGCGGCTAATCTTAAACTGGGCCGCCCAATCCCCTTGTTCCAACTCAAATCCCGACCCCTCCAAGGATAAAATTCTCTGTTCTCCCTGAGACCTCGGTGGCTAAAATTCCTCCTGTAAGATTCGCCCTTCAAAATTCCTTGAAAATTCTAAATCCAATATTCTAAATTAACATCTTACCTATCTTACCCATCTTAACATTTTTCATACGCCAAAAACCGTAATTTCTCCTCAAAAACCGGTCAAAAACACCTCAAAAGTGGTCAACTTTCCGTCAAAACCCGTGCACTTTCGAGCAAAAATCCTGTATATTTCGCAGAAATCATGTATAATTTTAAAAAATTCGGCAAAATCTTCCTAAATTTCCCCCTATTTGGGCCTACCTGTGTTAAGATAGGTAAACTTTTCCCCTCCAAAATCTTACCTATCTTAACATTTCTTAACATTATGTATAAATATACACTAAATCGCATAAATGCATTTACAGCCATCTTCGCCCTGATTTAGATGTTACCTTTCTTCTATTCTTTGCCCCTTCCCTCACCTTGTTTTTCCCTCGGCCCGCACCTGCCTAAAGTGTGCTCCATCAATGACCGATAATATTTATAGGATATTGACGCCGACAGAGAGCCTATGTCTGTAATTGTCGTTGCGACAAGGAATTATATATGGGCACCATCAGCAGCGGTATTGGACTGATATCGGGGCTGGATATTCAGGACCTGGTAACTCAGCTCATGGCTATCGAGTCCCGGCCTCACGAGTTGATAAAAACCCGTATCGAGGGGATAACCGTCCAGCAGACGGCCCTGATGTCGCTGCAGGCCCGGATTATGGCACTGCAGGTCAACGCCGCCAGCTTCAATAAGGAATCGGTTTTTAATCAAAAGGCCGTCACCAGCAGCGACGAAAACGTAATTACCGCTTCTGCAAGCAATTACGCCGCTTGCGGCACCTATCGCTTTATCATTAAAAGGTTGGCCAGCAACCATCATTTTATTAGTCGCGGATATAGCAGCCTCAACAGCGGCGTCGGCACCGGCGCGATCACCTTCGAGATAGGCAACGGCCAACTAAATCGGCCCACGGAACTGAGCTTTATCAACGGGCAGCAGGGTTTTGAGCGGGGCGAGATCACTATTACCGATCGCGCCGGCCATACCGGCCGGATTGACCTTTCCACGGTCCTGACCATGCAGGATGTTCTCGCCGAGATCAATAAAAATACCGAGGTGCAGGTTACCGCCGCAGTATCCGGAGACCGCCTGGTGATCACCGATAACAGTACTGGTGCGGGCGTTTTTAGCATCAGCGGCGCTGCGGCTGAGAGCCTGGGTATTGAAGGGATTGCAGGGGCCGACCAGCCGCACCAAATTATCGGACGGGATATTGTGTATCTAACGGCCGATACCGGTTTGCGACAACTCAATGATGGTAACAGCGTTCGGGGTTTAGGATTCGGCGACGATCTGATTTTTCACCGTGCCGGCGAAGTGGAATCTTTGTTTTCGCTGGATCTGAAAGACACCCTCTTTGAGACGGTGGGGGATCCCGACGCCAGCAACACCCTGCAGTCATTGAACGGGGGCAACGGGGTGCGGCTGGGCAAGTTCCGCATCACCGACAGGAACGGGAAATTTATTGATATCGACTTGAATGAGTTGACCGCCGAATATGGGCCGCGGGTAACACTGGGACACGTCAAAGAGTTCATCCAGCAAAAGATTGATGAAAAGAATGAACGGGATAATCCGTCGAGCGATCCTGATTTTAAGGGCATGTCGATTTCGATTACATTTACCGGTACGGATCATCTTACCATCAAAGATAACAGCGAGCCGGTAATTCCAGAGGGTGAGGCTTACGTACGGGCGGAGGATTTAAAGGAAAGAAAGAGTCATTTTATCATTGAAGATCTTGAGGGGGGATTTACCGCCGCCGATCTGGGCATAATTGGTGATGTAGAAGGTGAAAACATCCATGGCGAAAATATCTGGCGGATGGACAGTCTGGGCGATCTCGTCAGCGCCATTAATTATCATTGGTCCAACTGGGACCCCACCGCCGCCAAGGCGGATAAGAGATATGTAATCGTTGAACTGGACCAGGATGGTAATGGTCTCAGCATTACCAATAACACCGCCGAGGCTCTCACCCTGGAGGACACCGCCGCCGCCGCCGACCTGGGCCTGGTTAATAGCGAAGGTTTTACGGGGGTTTTCACCGGTCGAAGGCTGATCGCCGGGCTTAACACCGTTTTGTTAAGCTCGCTCAACGGGGGCTCGGCGGGCAGCAATCAGATCACCACGGAGCACAGCATCAACCTGACCGATCGTTCGGGCCAATCGGTTCAGGTGGACCTGACGGGCCTGGATACGGTTCAGGAGGTGTTCGAGGCCATCAATCAGGCCGCGACCAATATTACCGCCTCGGTTAATCAGGCGGGAAATGGTATTATCCTGACCGATGATCATTCCCCTGCGGGGGGAAGCATAGCGGTATCCGGCGACCTGGCGGAAAAGCTTAATATTGCCGTAAGCGCTGGCGAGGGTCTGGGCCGCATCGACAGCGGCAATCTGCAACTGCAGTATATTTCAGAGGCCGCCCGATTGACGGACCTGCGGGCCGGGAGGGGCGTGCAGCCGGGTAAGTTCAAGGTTACCGATGGCGACGGGGTCAGCAAAACCATCGATCTTTTCCGGGATGACGTTAAGACCCTGCAGGATGTTATCGACGCCTTTGCCGGTTCCGGGACCAATCTGCGGGCCCGAATAAACGACACCGGCGACGGTTTGCTGGTTTATGATGAGATCAGCACCGGCGGCGGCGCCATAAAGATCGAGGAAATTGACGGTCACACGGCCCGGGATCTGGGTATACTCGGAACTGCCCGCCAGGGCGAGAATTTTATCGACGGCTCCTATGAATTTAAGCTCGAGATGGGGGGCGGCGACACCATAGAAGACCTGGCGGCGCGGTTAAACCAGGCCGACATCGGGGTAACCTGCTCGGTCATTAACGACGGCAGCGGAGATAATCCTTATCGGATCAGCTTTACCAGCTTAGTTTCCGGTCGCGTCGGCCGCGTCTATCTGGATGCCGGAACCACTAATCTCACCACCCGGACGCTGGCTTCGGGAGACGATGCCATCGTGCTCTTCGGCGAAGGCGCTGCCTCCGGCGCCGTCTTGATCACCAGCAGCACCAACACCATTGAAAATGCCGTTAAGGGAACCACCCTGGAGTTAGTCGGCGTCAGCGATACGCCGGTGGATATAAGCGTGGCCCAGGACCTGGACGGCATCATAGCGCAGATTAAAAACTTCGTAGAATCTTATAATAGCATCATGGAAGACATCGCTGAAAAAGACAGGTTCGATCCTGAGACCCTGGAGCGGGGGGTGCTTTTCGGTGAGCATGCCGTCGATACCGTGCGCGATGTCCTGCAATCGGTGGTTCGTAAAACCGTGCCCGGCCTGTCGGCCTCCATGAACAGCCTGTCGGATGTGGGGATCAGGCCGGCTCCCTTTGGCACTGAGACGGCAACCAACGAACAAAATGAAGAGATACAATATGCGGTGGTCACGACCCCTAAATTAGAGTTTGATGAAGATAAGTTCCGCGCCGTTTTTGCCGAGAATCCCGAGGCGGCGGCGGAATTGTTCACCAAGGCCGAAACGGGTATCGGCGATTGGCTCGCCGACCGCCTGGAGGGTCTGGCCGGTTCCACCGACAGCACCATTAAGTATCGATTGGACGCTATGCAATCACAGCAAAATATGCTGGAGGATAGGGCCGAATATCTCGAAGTGCTGTTGCAATCCAAGGAGGAACGGCTCTATCAACAGTTTTACGCCATGGAACAGGCTTTGGCCTCGCTGCAGTCCCAGCAGGCGGCTTTGGCCAGTCTTAGCAGTCTGGCGGCGTCCTGGGCCCAAACTACTCGAGCCTGAAGATTTTTGGCGGGACATTGGTATTTATGAAGCAAAAACCCCACACTGCTGAAGAGTATATAAAGACCAAGGTGCTGACCGCGACGCCGACACAGTTGCAACTGATGTTGTATGACGGCGCCATCCGTTTTTGCGAGCAGGCCCGCCCGGCGGTGGAAAATAAAGAGGTAGAAAAAAGTTACGGCCTGATCAGCAGGGCCGAAAAGATCGTGATGGAATTATGCAATTCCATGCGTGATGAGTTTGCCCCCGAGACCTGTGCCAATATGCGTCGGCTTTACATATTTTGCTACGATCGGCTGGTCGAGGCCAACCTGAAGAAGGAACTCCAGCCGCTGGACGAGGCCCTGAAGGTATTACGTCATATGCGGCAGACCTGGTTGATGTTGATGGATAAGGAACGGCGGGAGAAAGCCGAACAGGCTGATTCCGCTGACCAGCCAGGCGACGCCGAAAGCCAATCGTCCGAGTGGGCCGATCAACAAGTCGGCGCTAAGATCAATTTCGAAGGTTAAATCGAAAGGGGGGGACGGTCTGCAATTCAAATCATTATATCTTTCTTGACCTGTTTTGGGAGGCCCACTAAACTCTATTAAATAGATATGTGGGTATGCGCTTAGGGGCAAATTATGGTTGATATGTCCAGGCGAATAAGAAAGCACCTGAAGGTCATGTGGAAAGTTCTTGCCGGATTAGGGGTGTTGGTTTTTCTGGCGGTTATGATGTTCTGGCTGTCGGGCGGCTTCAGAGAAAAGGTAGAACCGGCGGGGGCCCCTAAAGCGCCAGCTCCTGCGGCGCTGCAAACTCGGCCGGTGGAGCGTGGCAGCTTTCCCTTAATCATCGAACAGGTGGGCACCTTACGTTCGAAGGCCCAAACCAATGTATCCAGCCGCATCATGGCCCAGGTTCGACAAATTCTTATCCGGGAAGGGGACGAAGTGGTCGGCCCTGATAACGAATCGATCCCACCCACCCTTTTGGCCTACCTCGACAGCCGCGACATTCAGGCCAAGTTGAACCAGGCTCAGGCCCAGGTCGCCGTTCTGGACCGCTCGATCGAGGCTTCCAAAGCCGCCGTCGAGACCGCCCAGGCCCAGCTCGAGGCGGCCCAGGCGAAGACGGATCAGGCCGTTGCCGACTACGACCGGTATTTGCAACTTTATCAAAGTCAAGCGGCCACCGAACAGCAGCTCGAGCAGGCCAAGGCCCAAAAAGAGGTTGCCGAAGCCCAGCAACGAGCCGCCCAGCAGGCCCTTCATACGGCCCAGCTTGAGGTCGAAAGGGTAAAGGCGCAAAAGATACAGGCCGAAGCCGCCGTCGCCGAGGCCCAGGTTATGTTCAGTTTTACCGAGATTAAAGCACCTTTCACCGGCCGCATCTCCCGCAAATTGGTGGAAGTGGGCGATATTGTGGCGCCCGGTGAGCCCCTTTTCGTTCTTGAAAGCCACGCCCAACCGGAGTTTCAGGCGGTCGTTTCCGAATCACTTATCGATCATCTGAAAGTCGGCACTTCCTTAAATGTATATGTTGACGCCTTGAAAAACACCTATGAGGGAGCCGTGCGGGAGGTCATCCCGCAGGCCGATCCCGCCACCCGCACGGTGCTGGTAAAGGTTTCTTTGCCCCGGACGCCCCTGCCGGTCAGCGGCCTCTTCGGGCGCCTGATGATCCAGACCGGAAGCTACGAGGCGCTGGTCATTTGCCGGGACGCCGTCCAAAAGGTAGGACAGCTTCAGCTGGTTCAGGTTCTCGATGCCGACGGATACCCCCGGCGCCGCTTTATCACGCTGGGTAAAAGTCATGATCAATTCGTGGAGGTGCTCTCCGGTCTGCAGGAAGGAGAGGCGGTGGTGGTTCGGTGAATGATGCGGAGGTAATTTCCAGCAGTTGGATCAACCGTATCGTGGAGACCTTTTTGAAAGGGAGTTTTTCGATACTGTTGATCCTGATCAGCCTGGTGGCCGGCGTTTTTGCCCTGATGTTCACCCCCCGGGAGGAAGATCCCCAGATTATCGTTCCGGTGGCCGATATATTTATCTCGATGCCGGGGGCTTCGGCCGCCGAGGTCGAGCGTCAGGTGGCCACCCGGCTGGAGAAGCTGCTTTACCAGATTGACGGGGTGGAGTATGTCTATTCGACGAGCTATCCCTCGCAGGCGATAGTGACGGTCCGCTTCTATGTGGGCGAGGATCGGGAAGAAAGCTGGGTCAAGCTGCACAATAAGATTACGGCCAATATCGACCAGGTTCCTCCCGGGGTGTCCGGCTGGGTGGTCAAGCCCGTGGAAATTGATGATGTGCCGATCGTCAATCTCACATTATACAGCGCGCGATACAGCGGTTACGAATTGCGCCGCCTGGCGGAAGAGCTGGAGATTCGTCTGCAGGCGGTCAACAACGCCGGTGGCACCTACATCGTCGGCGGTCGTGCCCGTGAGATCACCGTTCATTTAAGTCCCCAGCTCATGGCCAGCCGCGGCGTTGCTTTGCAGGATGTGGTCGGCGTGCTGGAGGGGTTCAACGTCTCAGTGCCCGCCGGTGAGATCGAGACTCAAGATCAAACCCTCCAGGTGCAGGCGGGCCGATTCCTTACCTCCGCCGATGAGGTTGAGAATCTCATTGTGGTGGTTCATCAAGGCCGCCCCGTTTATATGAAGGAGGTCGCCGATGTTGCCGACGGTCCTGCCGAGACACAAACCTATACCCGTATTATGTTTGGTCCCTCTGCCTATGCCGAGGGCGACCCTGCCGGCCGGCACGGCGTTTTACCCGAGCATGTTGAGCGATATAAAGACTATGCCGCCGTCACCGTGGCCGTGGCCAAACGTAAAGGCACCAACGCCGTCCGGGTCTCCGAGGAGGTCCAGCAAAAGGCGCAGCAATTCGCCCGCCAGGTTTTGCCCGACGAGGTGCATCTCCGGGTCACCCGTGATTACGGCAAGACCGCCAACGATAAAGTCAACGAGCTGGTGGAGGCTTTGGTTGTGGCCATATTGATAGTTATCGCCCTGTTGGCTTACACCCTCGGCTGGCGGGAGGCCATTGTCATCGCCGTCGCCATCCCCGTTTGTTTCAGCTTCACCCTGCTGATCAATTATCTGTTTGGTTATACCATCAACCGGGTTACCCTCTTTGCCCTAATCCTCTCTTTGGGTTTGGTGGTTGACGATCCCATCGTCGATGTTGAGAACATCCACCGTCATCTGGCCATGCGTAAATTTGCGCCTTTTAAAGCGGTGCTGGCGGCCGTCAACGAGGTCCGGCCCCCGGTCATCCTGGCCACCTTTGCGGTGATTGTTTCATTTATCCCACTGTTCTTTATCACCGGCATGATGGGCCCTTACATGGCCCCCATGGCCATCAACGTTCCCGTGGCCATGCTGATGAGCCTGGCGGTGGCCTTTACCATCACTCCCTGGCTGGCGTATCATGCCCTCAAGCGCTCATTCGAGAGGCCTCACGCCGAGGTTTTTGTCCTCGAAAGAAGTCTTTTCTATCGAATATATAGCACGGTAATGAGCCCTGTTTTTCGCTGGCGTTCGGTTCGATGGCTGATCTTACTGGTGGTTTTTGGGCTTTTGGGTTTTGCCGGCTGGCTGGTTGTCTCCCGCCGGGTACCTCTGAAGATGCTCCCTCTGGATAATAAAAACGAGCTGCAGGTGGTCATCGATATGCCCGAAGGGGTTACCCTGGAAAAGACCGAAGCCGCCGCCTTCGAGGTGGCCGACTATCTGGTGCATGTCCCTGAAGTAACCGATGTCACCACCTTCGTGGGCACCTCCAGTCCGGTTGATTTTAACGGACTGATCCGTCATTATTACCTGCGCCGGGGTGATAATGTGGCCGATGTGCGCTTCAACCTCCTGGAAAAAAGACACCGCATCCAGCAAAGCCACGCCATCGGATTACGACTGCGAGACGATCTTACGGAGATTGCCCTGCGGCATAAGGCCAACATCAAGATCGTGGAAGCCCCGCCGGGGCCGCCGGTTATTTCCACCCTGGTCGCCGAGATCTACGGACCCATCGGCCAACCTTATCAGGACCTTGTCGAGGCCGCTCGAGTCGTTGAAGAGCACATGCACAATACCCCCGCGGTAGTCGATATTGACGACGTCATCGTCGCCGCCCAGACCAAAACCGTCTTTGAGGTTGATCGCACCAAAGCCGCCCTGCACGGCATCTCTGCTCAAGAAATCGCCGCCGTCCTGCAGGTCTCGGTCCTCGGCAGCACCCCCACCTCGCTGCGTCTGGGCGACCAGGTTCAGCCGGTAAGAATCCGCCTGCAGTTGCCCCGAGAACAGCGGCATCTGGAATCGTATCTGGAGCAGTTTATCCTCCGCGGCCGAAGCGGCGACCGCGTCATGCTCTCGGAGCTGGGCGGCTTCGTCCGTGAAACCATCGATCAGCCGATCTACCATAAGAATCTGCAACCGGTCGTCTATGTGTTTGCCGAGACCGCCGGTATGCCTCCGCCCGAGGCCGTTCTTGCCCTGAGTAAAAAGGTAAAAAACGACTTTCGCTTGAACGACTTTAATGTCAACTGGGCCGGTGAAGGTGAATGGGAAGTTACTCTCCGCGCCTTCCGCGATCTGGGCGCCGCTTTTGCGGTGGCCATTGTGGGGATTTATATTTTGCTGCTTTATCAGACGCAGAGCTACCTGCTGCCCGCCATCCAACTGGTGGCCCTGCCTTTGTCGATCATCGGCATCCTACCGGGCTTCTGGCTGCTTAATCTTCTAACGGCCGAGACGGTCGCGGGTTATTCTGATCCCGTTTATTTTACCGCCACCGGCATGATCGGCATGATTGCCCTGACCGGCATCGCCACCCGCAACTCCATCCTGCTGATCGAATTCGTCCAGGAGCGCAAGAAAGAGGGGAAACCCCTCGTGCAATCTCTTATCGAAGCCGGGGCCCTCAGAAGCATTCCCATATTTTTAACTTCACTTACCGCCATGCTGGCCGCCGGGCCTATCACCCTCGACCCGATTTTTTCCGGGTTGGCCTGGGCCCTGATCTTCGGTCTATTGGTCTGCACGCTTTTTACCGTGGTGGTCGTGCCCATGATCTACTACATGGCCTACGCCAAGCGGATCCCGGCGGCCGCGGGAAAAGATTAGATTGTTGCGATTCTTTAATTTAGAAAGGGATTTTCTGTAATGTACTTGTCGAATTTTTAGGGTTGGTAAAATGGATATTATTTTAGTTGAATTGCTCCAACCAGTATGAGAATCCCCATCGTCACAATAAAGGCCCCCAGCAGCATATAAAAGACCCGCGCCCCGCTGCGGCCCATCATCGTGGTCAAAAATCGCGCCTTACGGCTTTGCATAAACCAATTCCAGTTAAAAGCCGCACCGGCAAGGCCGAATAATCCCAGCGCTATAAGAAAAAAACCGACTGGATTCATGGAAAATCCTTTTATCGTATTAGATATTTATCCATTTGAATTGAAACTCCACCTCCTCGTTTTTTCCCTCCCGCTCGTGCTCGATATTGAAGACTGCCCGCGCCGGGATATAAACCCGTTCGCGGGCGATCTGAATGCGGAAGGGCCTGCCGGTCTCCAGGCAATCGGCCAAGCGCCGCAGCTTGGCCGCTGTTTCTTTTATCGAATACCTCTTCTCGATATCCCGCTTTTTTTTCTGGGCCATGGACAACTTCCTTATGAAAAGGCTATACTAATGTCTTTCAAATTAATAATTTATCCTAAGGTATTAAGCTATTTTTGTCAAAAATAAAAGTGTTTTACTTTGGGGGTAGTTTTTTCTTTCTTTTCGGTCAGTTGCGGCGCATAATAATAATAACTATAATTTTTTGTATTATTTAACGTTGAAAAATTATTTAAATACAAATACTTATATAAAAGGCCGATATGGGGGCAAAAACACCCTCAAGCTGCGCTTGAGGGTGCCACCCGGTGTTTAATTTACTATTCCATAAAAAATAAGAGCGACGTTATGGCGGAAAAAGTTTTTGTAGCCAAGTGGTATCATATGATTTTTTATCCGGATTGGCTCCGGCGTCTCATTGAAAAGCCGCACCGGTATCTATCGGAGTTGGTCACAGCGGGGATGAGGGTGGCGGATGTCGGCTGCGGCACGGGATTCCACAGCTGTTTGCTGGCGGAAATGGTGGGAGGGCAGGGACATGTTTTTGCCGTTGATTTACAGGCAGAAATGCTGCATTTGGCCCGTAAAAAGGCCCAAAGAGCAAACCTGCTCGACCGCATCACCTTCAGGCAATGCACCCCCGATGATATCAACCTCGCCGAGCCTCTCGATTTTATTCTCACCGTGTATGTCGTGCACGAGGCCCCGGATCGCCGGCGCTTCCTGAAGCAGTTGCGCGCCATACTTAAACCGGCAGGAAAATATCTTTTGGTCGAACCCAAATTCCACGTCGAGGAGGAGGTGTTTGACGATACTTGCCAGGATGCTTTAGACCTCGGATTTATAAAAATTTCCGAACCGAAAATCCCCTTTGGTTACGCCGCCCTGTTCACCACCGCTTCTTAACGCCAGTCTTGGGGCAGGTTGCCCGTATTTAGTTTTACCTGACTTTTTCTACTCCTTTTTCAGCAACCGGGTTGAAAGATCCCGCCGCTTGACAAAATCAGTTTAGGGGCCTATATTATTATTTTATAGATGAGGAGTGATTGCATGCCGAGCGTACCGGAGTCCGTGGAGAATTATGAAAAGTCGAAAAAAATTGTTGGTTACGAATCCTTTTGCCAAGCCTCCCCCCGAACTTATAGTCTTCTGGGATTTCGCTGCGGGCTGGAGATTCACCAGCAACTGAAAACCCAAAAGAAGCTTTTCTGCCGCTGTCCGGCGGGTCTCTATCAGAGCAAAGATGAATACGATGCCGAAGTCATCCGCCACATGCGCCCCACCCTCAGCGAACTGGGCGAGTATGACGGCACCGCCCTGATGGAATTTAAGACCCGCAAGAACATCATCTACCGGATAAAAAATGAATCGGCCTGCACCTACGACATCGACGACACTCCTCCTTTTCCCCTGAACCGCGAGGCGTTGAAGATCGCCCTGGAGGCGGCCCTGCTTTTAAAGACCAGTATCGTCGGGGAGCTGCACATTACCCGCAAGCAGTATCTGGACGGCAGCATCCCCACCGGTTTTCAGCGGACCGCTATTGTGGGCATCGAAGGGGAGATTCCGCTGGCCGCTCGAAGGGTGCGTATCATTCAATTAAGCCTCGAGGAGGACGCCTGCCGCGAGGTTTCCGACATCGGCCACGAGAGAATCTATACCACCGACCGTTTGGGCATGCCCCTGATCGAAATCGTGACTTATCCCGATATGCAGACCCCCCAGGAGGCCGCCCAGGCCGCCCATTACCTTCGCTTTTTGACCCGCTCCACCGGCAAGGTCCGCACCGGCAGCGGCGCCGCCCGGGAAGACGTCAACGTCAGCATCACGGGCGGCACCCGCGTCGAAATCAAAGGGGTCGCACATATCAGTTGGATCCCCCGGCTGACTCATAACGAAGCCTTTCGTCAAAAGGCCCTGCTGGAGATTAGAAAAATTCTCAAGCACCGTGTTAATGATGCAACCTTTTGGAAGACACATCATGCTCCGCTGGCGCCTGAAATGTTCAAAGATGAAATTCCGCTTTTGAAACAGGCACAAGAAAGAGGTTGCCCTATTATGGCCGTCAACCTGCCCGGTTTTGGCGGCGTACTTTCCTTTTTTACCCAGCCGGGCCAAACCTTTGCCGATGAATTGAGCGCGCGCCTGAAAGTAATCGCCTGTTTGGAAAAACCAAACATGCTTCATTCGGAAGAGTTAGAACCGTTATTAGGCAGGGGGGAACTTACCGCTGTTCGGAAATTATTAAACAGCAAGGCCCCTGACGCCCAAGTAATCTTCTGGGGTCCGCCCGCCGACATCGAAACCGCTCTGGAGACCATCGAAGAACGATGCCGTCTCGCGTTTGAAGGCGTGCTGAATGAGACGCGCAAGGCCCGGCCCGACGGCACCAATATCTTTGAAAGGATTCTGCCCGGCCCCGACCGCATGTATCCCGATACCGATTCACCGCCTATAGCCATCGAAGAAGAGCTAATCGACCGAACCCGGCAAAACCTGCCCTCCGCGATCGTGGATCGACTGGAGAAGTTAAGGCGTTGGAAAATACCTCCGGATACTTACGATTATATCCTGAGAAGAAACCTGTTTTGCGCTCTGGAAAAGATTATACGGGATTTTGACCAGCCGCCGCGTTTTGTCGGCGCTCTTATGGGCCATACCTTGAAAAACGCCGAATCCCACCTTAACGGCGCCATGCCTTTAGACCAGGAAAAAATTTATGACCTTTTTGCTTTCCTGCACCGAAATAAACTTAACCGAAACATCCTGAAAACCCTCTTGCCCGCCCTCTATCGTCATACCCGGATGGATTTCGAGGCCCTTCTGAGAAATGTCAATTATCAAAATGCCTGCCCAGAGGAAATTCTTGCGCGGATACCTTTATTGAGGGAAAAATTTCGCCGGCAGAACGCCTTCAAAGATGCCGCCGCCGAAAGCGATTGGATTATGGGACAACTGAGGCCTCTGGCTCTGGGCAACATGGACCTGGCCGATCTCAGGCGGGAAATTGACGGAGGCCGATTATGAGCGATGCTTTCAAAGGTTATAAAGGGCGCGCCCTGGAGACCTTAAAAAAATTTAACGTTCGCGTCTGGAGCGAGACCCATATTCAATCCCGCCGCGGGGCCTTCAAGGGTATTATCCTGCCCCGCGCGGAAAACGACGACGATCGCCATCTGGTTTTGAAACTGGCCAACGGCTATAACGTGGGCGTCGCCGTCGATACCATCGAACAAATGCACCAGGTCGGTTACAAGGAAGCGCACTATAAAATCCCTGAAAAAGAGTTCCCTTTTTCCCCGGCAAAACCCAACATCAAGCTTTTCGGCACCGGGGGCACCATTGCCTCCCGGCTCGATTACCGCACGGGCGCCGTTATCCCGGCTTTTACGCCCGGGGAGTTATATGGCGCCGTGCCTGAATTAGCGGACATCTGCAATTTAAGCACCGAAAAGCTCTTTTCCGTCTTCAGTGAAAACATGGGATCGGCTGAATACATCACCCTGGCCAAAGCCATCGGCGCCGAAATAGAAAAAGGCATCGACGGCATCATCATCGGCCACGGCACCGACACCATGCATCACACCGCCGGCGCTTTGGCTTTTATGATCCAGAATTCCCCCGTGCCCATCGTGATGGTCGGTTCCCAGCGTTCCTCGGATCGGCCTTCTTCCGACGCCGCCCTCAACCTGATTCACGCCGCCACCGCCGCCTGCCGGTCCGACATCGCCGAGGTCATGGTCTGCATGTTCGGCCCCACCTCCGACGAATATGCCCTTTTGCATCGGGGCACGCGCGTCCGCAAAATGCATTCTTCCTATCGCTCCACCTTCCGCACCGTCGGGGATATCCCCTTAGCCATGGTGCAGAGAGATAAGATTACACCTTTTAGAAATGATTACCACCACCGCCGAAAAGACCGCAAGGTTGATATTTACCCTTACTTCGAAGAACGCGTCACGATGGTTTATTACTACCCCAACATGCACCCTGACATTATCGACGCCCTGGTGGAAAAAGGCTATAAAGGCATTGTCATCGCCGGCACGGGCCTGGGCCACGTCAACAAACCCGTCTATCCCGCCATCGAAAGAGCCGTCAAAGCGGGGGTTGCTATTTATATGACCGTGCAAACCTTATGGGGCTACGTGCACATGTTCGTCTATGAAACCGGCCGCGACCTTATCGCCAAGGGCGTTATCCCCGCCGAAAACATGCTCCCGGAGGTCGCCTACGTCAAGCTCGGCTGGGCCCTGGGCCAGACCGACGACCTCGAAGAAGTCAAAAAAATCATGCTTACCGGCGTCTGCGGGGAAATCACCGAACGCGAACCCTACAACGGCTACCTTATCTTCCAGGGCGGCATACCCGAAATAGAAGAATTCCTCAAAAAAGTCCACAAATAACTAAACTATAAAAGACCCAGCGAAATTCAAGTACCCCCGATTACCGGGTCGCAGGTTGGAATGATTGTGGACGGAATTTAAAACCACTTTAAGTCCGTCGGTCCAGAGATTATCGGAAATATCTCCGCGGAACTGGCGAACCCCGGCCAGGGAGTCCACCAGGTCGGCGGCGATCTGGTTGGCGGGGACCGCGCCGTTGATGGCCGCCTTAAGCGCCGCGGCGACCAACCGGTCATCGATTTCCGGATCGTGCCGCCAGGCGGACACCAGGGCAAATTCGACATTCTGCAACACGTCGCCGTACTCGCTGGTCATGTGGTAATAGATACTATCCGAGACGCCGAACCGCGGCTCCTTTTTTCGCTTTAAACGTCTAAGATGGGATATAAAACCTCCTTGTTTCATCAGATAATCATTGAGAGAAAGTCATTTTCTATTTATCCACCGGAAACGTCATTTTTCCTTTCCACTTCAATTCCGGTTGATAGCGATTAATATAATCAATCAGCAATGTTGCAATCTTCACCGTCTCGGCGAAACTCACCGGCGGCCAATCCGGATCGTACTCATCATCCACCGTATGGTATCTGTCCCTGTACTCATCCTTGGCATTGATCCCGCTGACGTAATCCTCCCCCGGCGTCAGCATCAGTGCCGGTATCCCCTGCTTGGCGAAATTAAATTGATCCGATCTTTTTCAATCTGAATACTGCATAAAGCGGATTGTCTTTTACCGTATGATCCACCTGCCAGCCGGCCTGGCGGGCCAGTTTTTCTATTCCTGCCCGCCCCAGATAGCGAAAGTGCATCTGGGCCGCCTGCATCATGGCCGGCACCGCCGGATCGATCGTTGCGATATCATGCAAGACGTCTCCTAACATGGAAAAATCAGCCGGCGTGTTTTGCCGGAGCACTTTCAGGTTGGATATGATTTCCTCATCGCTGCCGTATTCAAAGAGCCCGCCCTCTGAAACACCGATCATAATATCCTTGTTATTTATCGATTGTTGTAAGAATAATTTTAAACCGTCTTTATGGGACCAGTTGTGCTCGACATGCTTGAACTCAATATCAAGACCCTGCAGGGGCCCGCCCTTCGCCTGCAGCGCTTCGACGCAGCGGCGGCCGAAATTAGGGCCGAAACGGTCCGTATCCAAAATATTAATCTCTATCTTTTTTCCCTGCAGTAATCCCGGACTGTTTTTCTGCATCACGTTCAGGGCGTTAAAACTATCGACCCCCGATCCCCCGGCGATATTGATAAAGCGCAGCGTCGTCGCCGTTGATTGTTGCAGCAGCGGGGTAAGGGTCTGGGCCTCCAGGGTACTGATGTCGCGCAGGCGCGTCCGGATCGCCGCCGAAAACAAGGAATGGGCCACCACCCGGTCCAGGTCTCGCTCTTTGCCCCCGCCGATATTCTCCGGGCCCAGCTTCGACATCAAGGTGCTCATGCCGTCAAGATATTTATCGCCGGAGTCCTTTAAGAAAAAACCGCCTAAGATGTGAGAATATTGAGCCGATAATCTTTTGAGAAAACCGGGCAGAAGCTTAAGTAATTTCGCCTGCCGCCGCGATTTCCTGCTCAGCCGCCGCCAATCCGCCTCGCTCAACTTGACCGCAAACGCCGGATTGGTTACATCAATCACCGCCAGCTCCACCCCATGATCCGTATAAGCGTAAAACACCCCCGGTTGCTTATTCTTCTCCGGAATCTTATCCATCATCACCTTAACCTTGGTCTATGCCTGATACTATTCGTGTGGTTTTTGTGCATCTGTTATTATGTTATAAACTTCCACCACCTTGGGAATCATTTCGAATTGATTTGCCGTTTGTCTCATGCCCGGCCAGGCAAATGAACCCCCCCAAAAATTAAACGGATTCGACGGGCCCAAAGTTATCGTTCCCGAACCGTCGCACTTCTGGTGCATGGTAATATCGGAAAGTGTCTTGATATTCAAACTTTTGACTTTCTGAGAAAATAGTCCACTCAAGATAATTACCCTGTCATTGGTAACGCCATAAAATGTTTTGGCCCGTTGTTTGGCGTCCACTATGAATCGACCAAAAACCAAGTACAATCCGATCAGTACAAACGGCAAACCAAATAACGGAAAAATCAAGGACACAATAAAAGGTGCTTCACTTTCCGAGGAGCCCCTTCCTATACCTAATGCCATGACCTCCCAAAAAAGCGCAAATCCACACCAAAGCAGACTGAATGGAATCATAAATACATCATAACCGTGAAACTTGATACCCTGCCCCGGCCGCCCGCTCCACAACAATTCTTCTTGGGCTTGCATATGTCTTTTAATCGCCTCATCCGGTGTTTGCCAATCCATCGGAACCTCCCTCGGGTAACGTCCTTCCCGGTACGTACGGTTTCATTATTCGACATTCGGATTTCATCATTAGTTCGTCATTCCGGTTTCATAATGCGTCATTCAATAGTCATTCGAATTTCGTCATTCGTCATTTAAAAGTCCCCTCTAGAGAGGGGATTTAGGGGTGTGTTCCTAATTCCCCTCTTGAGAGGGGTTAGGGGTGTGTTCTTTAAATTCCTCATTTTCGCATTGATCTATAAAATTATCAATCGCCCTCAGAACATAAGTCATATCCTTTTTAACCTCCAAATCATGAAATCTTAAAAACCTTATGCCCAGGCTCTCCAACCTTTTTTGCCTTCTCGCGTCCTTGCTGAATTTCTCCGGTATTTCATGACTGAGCCCATCTATTTCAATCGCCAGCATCAGTTTCGCACAGAAAAAATCCACTATATATTCATCGATAGGCTTTTGTCGATGAAAATCATACCCCCGCATCTTCTTCCCCTTCAGCTCCTGCCACATTAAAACCTCGGCCAATGTGCTGTTATTACGCAACTGCCGGGCCAACTCTTTAAGCCTGGGTTTATAGGGTATAATTTTCCTTTTCATATTACACACCCCTGTATCCCCTCTCAAGAGGGGACTTTGTTTATGTATCCTTTGATCGCATTTTACCTTTTTTTCTTATCGATTCTCTCGACCGAATCCAAATCGACAATAAACTCGTGTTATTGCCCCATATGATCCCAATTTAAACATTTGATTTTTCTCAACATCTTTTTACCCGGTCAAAAATTTCCCACCGGCACCGCCTGTTTCATCCGATCCTGGGCCCGCAGCAGTTGGTAGCATCCCGGCCCCACCAGGGCCTCCAGTTTGCGGCAGAAATCCAGATTGGGCTGCACCTGCGCCTCGATCTGCAGCACCACCTTCATGCGTTCGTCGGTCACCACCTCCACATACACCGGACACTTGCCCCGATGACTTTCGCAGAGCTTTTTGAACTGCTTGAGTTTCTCGGTTTGGGTGGTCTGCTCGGATAGCTGCACATTCACCGCGTAGGTCAGGGTTTCTTTGGCGCCGGCCATGTCATAAACCGCGCTCACCTTGATCGACGGCTCTTCCCGCCGAAAATCCACCGCCCCCCGCAAAAACACCATCCGATCCACCTGCATCAAATCTTCATACTGGGCCAGGGCATCCGGAAATATCACCCCCTCCACCGTGCCGTTCAAATCTTCCAGGGTAAACGTCGCCATCCGCGCCCCGGCGTTGCGGCTGTTCTTGGTCACCAGGTAGCGCACCCGCGTAATAATCCCCCCGATAATCACTTCGGTGTTTTCCGTCTTGTCTTTGAGGTTGTTCGTATGGGCCGTGCTGTAGAAATGTATATCCTCGGCATACTGCGACAAAGGATGATCCGTCACATAAAGTCCCAGCACCTCCTTTTCATGCTTTAGAAGTTTCGGCGGCGGCCAGGGCGCCACCTTGGGCAGTTGGGCCGCCTCCTTTTTAATCTCCTCGTCGCTCTCAAACGCCGCAAACAGCGTTGCCTGGCCCTGCTGCGCGTCTTTTTGCAGGGCCTGGCCTATGGCTACCGCCTCTTCCAGCGCCGCCATCAACTGGGCCCGGCTGCCGTGCAAAGAATCCAGCGCCCCCGCCTTGATTAATGCCTCCAACGCCCCTTTGTTCACCGCGCGACCGTCCAGATTCTCGCAAAGATGGAATATGTTATCAAACCTGCCCGCTTCTTGACGCGCCTGAATAATCTCCTCCACCGCCCCCTTGCCCACCCCCTTGACCGCCGCCAAGCCGAACCGGATCCGCTCCCGGCCTCGCCCTGCTTCCGGCGCCGGCGCCGGTTTCTTTTTAACAGCTTTTTTCGCTTTGTTTTTAACTTCGGCCGTCTCTTTTTTAATTGCCGCCGGTTGATGTTCCTTGTCGCAGATCACCGTAAAATCGGTAAAGCTCTCATTCACGTCCGGCGGCAGCACCTCCAGGCCCATCTGCCGGCACTCTTCAATGTATTCAGCCACCTTATCAATCGAACCCATCTCAAACGTCAACAGCGCCGCCATAAATTCCGCCGGGTAATACGTCTTGAAGTACGCCGTCTGCACCGCCAGGATCGCGTATTGTGTCGAATGACTCTTGTTGAACCCGTATCCTGCAAATCGTTCGATCAACGTGAATATCTCTTGCGCCTTATTCTGCGCGATCCCCTTGGCCGTACACCCTTCTACAAAATGGCCCCGTTCCGCCTTGATCGTCCGCTGCTTCTTTTTGCTGATGGCCTTGATCAGTTGATACGCCCGCGCCAACGGTATATCGCCCAGACCGTTCAGTATCTGCATCACCTGTTCCTGATAGACCATAATCCCGTAGGTTTCATGCAGGATTTCTTCCATAATCGAGTGCGGCAGCGACCATTTTTGACCGTGCTTGCGGCTGATATAATCATTGATCAGCGTCATCGGGCCCGGCCGATACAAGGCGTTGGCCGCAATCAAATCCTCTATTCGGTCCGGCTTCATCTTTTGCAGCATGTCGCGCATGCCCGCCGATTCAAACTGGAATATCCCCTTGGTCCGCCCCTGGGCGAATAACTCCAGCACCTGGGGATCGTTTAAATCGATCCTATCGGGATCAATGTCAATCCCCTTGCCCAATTTAACCAGTTCCCGGGCCCGCTCAATGGTGGTCAAGGTTCGCAGACCCAGAAAATCCATCTTTAAAAGGCCCACCTTCTCCACCGTGGGCCCGTCGAATTGAGTGATGATTTCCTCGGAATCGGCCGCCTTATATAACGGTAGAAAATTCGTCAACGGCTCGTCCGCCACCACCACCCCCGCTGCGTGCACCGACGCGTGCCGCGCCAGCCCCTCCAGACGCTTGCCGATCTCGATCACTTCCTTTATTTTATCCTCCCGCGCGCACCAGTCCCTCAGCCGCGGCTCCTGCGCCAACGCCGTCTCCAAGGTTATCCCCAGACTCTCCGGCACCAGCTTGGCCAGACGGTCCGCCTCGGCCAAAGACACCCGCAGCACCCGGCAAACGTCACGGATCACCGCCCGCGCCTTCATCGTCCCGAACGTGATTATCTGGGCCACGTGCCCGTATTTCTTACGTACATAATCAATCACCTCCGCCCGACCGTTCTGGCAGATGTCGATGTCAATATCCGGCATCTCGTTCCGTTCCGGGTCCATAAACCGCTCAAACAACAGCCCGAAACGCAGCGGATCCACGTTCGATATCTCCAGCGCGTAACCCACCAGCGTCCCCACCCCGCTGCCCCGGGGATTCGCCGGTATCCCCTGCTGCCGCGCGTAATGCACAAAATCCCACACGATCAAAAAATAACTCGAAAATCCCTTACCCTGGATTACCTCCAGCTCCCGCTCCAGGCGCTGCTGAATCTCCGGCGTAACCTTGCGATACCGCTTTTTCAATCCCTTTTCACACAGCTGGCGCAGGTACTCGTCCGGTTTTTTCCCCTCCGGCGGCTGATACACCGGCGCGTGACGATGACTGAAATCCATCTTCACATCACACCGCTCGGCGATTTTTAACGTATTATCACACGCCGTCGGCCACCGCTCAAACATCTTGCGCATCTGCCCGGCGCTCTTTAAATACAGCTCCGGCGGATACCGCATCCGCTTCTCATCCTCGATGGTTTTGCCGGTGCTGATACAGGTCAAAACCTCGTGGGCGTGATAATCATCCTCATTCAAAAAGTGCACATCATTGGTCGCCGCCACCTGCGCGCCGAGCTCTTCGGCCAGATCCGCCAGCATACCCGTCACCGCGTTCTGATCCGGCGTATGCCACTGCAGCTCCAAAAAAAAGCGCTCCTCCCCGAACACCTTCAGATAATACTCCGCAATCGCCCGCGCCCGCTCCGGATCGCCGTTGGCCAGCGCCGTCGGTATCTCCCCGCTCATACACGCCGACGTGCAGATCAACCCTTCGTTATATTGTTCCAATACCTCCCGATCAATCCGCGGCCGGTAATAAAATCCCTCCAGATACCCGATACTCGCCAGCTTCAGCAGATTGCGATACCCCTGGTTGTTTTCCGCCAGCAATATCAGGTGGAAGCTGGCCTCGCTGATCCCTTTGGCGTCGCGCTCCGTCCGCGGACCCGGCGCTATATATGCCTCCATCCCGAGGATCGGCTTGATCTTTGCCGCCCGCGCCGCCCGGTAAAACGCCACCGCCCCGAACATATTCCCATGATCCGTAAGCGCCAAACTCTCCATCCCCAGTTCCCGGCACCGACTCACCAGCCTGGCAATGCTCGCCGCCCCGTCCAGCAGACTGTATTCACTGTGTACGTGTAAATGCGTAAATCCTGATTCACTCATGATTGTTACTTTTCAAAATTAAGGCAAAAAACTGCTTGTTACACATCCTGTCAAAAGACATTTTACCGGAAGAAAATTTCAATTAAAGAACTTAATTCATGCAAAAAAAACAAATCATAAGTTTAATCATAAATTTCCCTCTGGCAATATGATAGCATGTTTAGCCCCCGGCTTTGCGCCGGCGGTCGCTTCCGGTTTGCTCAATGTGCCGCCCCCTCCTCGGCTCCGGCCCTTATCCATAAAATACCCCTCGGCATAAAGTCGTGGAGATTGATTTGCCCCTGCCGGTTCCCGCCCGGCGGCCCCTTCCCGCCCCGGCTAAAGGGCGCTTTCCTGGTCGGCGGGTGGGGGTTTTGACCCGCGCGATCATCTTGGAGGGGCCTTTCTGACCTGTTAAAGGGCTTTTTGGGCTCCGATATGTTGGGCAGGGTAAATCCCGCCCTTTTCGCCCATCCAATTATCCGCCTATCCGCGCAAAAAAATCCGCGCCGATGGTATTTTCTTGACTTTTCCCCCCCATTAGTTTAATATTTCGATTGGACATACCTTATTAAAAGCATCTGTGTTTTTCTCATTTTTGGAATCTGATTTCGGCTGTTTTGAGCATATTTATTTGAAAGGGGACCAGAAGATGGAACCGAAACTAAGAAAGCGGTTGATGTTTTTGGCAATGGCGGCGGTTTTTGCCCTCATGGCGTCGGCGGCGCGGGCGGATCGGGTGGCGTGGTGGAGGTTCGACGAGACCTCCGGGACGATAGCCTACTGCGAAGAGGGCTACTTTGGACAGAATGACGGACGTCTGAGGGCCGACGAGGGTTTTGACCTCCCGGTGTGGTCCCCGATAGTTCCTCCCCAATTGACAGGTATCAGCACCGGCTCGATATATCTGCCGGGCGACGCCAAAGGGTCGAACCAGGTGGTCGATTGCGGTAACAACCCCGCCCTTAACTTTCCGCCCGGACAGTCCTTCACGGCGGCGTGCTGGTTCTATATACAAAACTGGACCGGGGGCAGTTATGCGGCGATTATGGTCCGGGGCAGCAGCTGGAGGATGTATCGCTACGGCTCCACCGACCGCCTGCGATGGTACACGGGGGCCGAAGGCGGCTTTAACGGCGACAAAGATGTCAGGGATGGAAAATGGCATCACGCCGCCTTTGTCTATGACTCCGAGGTAGATATTGCTTATGGATACGTGGATGGGGCCATAGACGCCTCCGAAACGAACTATCTCGGCGGCGGCGACTATCCCGGTGACACCCTCTTTTTCTGGATCGACGATGCGGCGGTCTGGAACGAGGCCCTGAGCCAACAAGAGGTTCAGTTGATAATGTATAACGGCGTAGGCGCCTGGGTGGGCGGCAATGCCCCGCCCTATGTCGATGCCGGTCCTTATTATCAAGTATTCATCAAGGAGCCGTATCCGAATCCCACGATCTTTCAACTGCAGGGCCGCGCCGCCGACCATACGGTTTTCGAAGCGAACGATTTAACTCATTACTGGCTGCAAATCTCCGGTCACAGCACTATTTCTTTCAGTCCGGACGCCAACGACTTGAATGCTACTATAGATTTCACCGCCGCGTTGGTAGGCGAATACCGATTGGCCCTGCATGTCACGGACGGTGAATTTGAAGCCAACGATTATATGATCATTGATCTCAAACCTTGGTGGTGGACGGGCCTGACGTGTTATTGGGCCTTTGAGGACAATCTGCTGGAAGAGTTGTCCCCCGACAATCAGGGCGAGTCGGTGAACAATCTGGCCAAGGCCAATCCGCAATGTCTGGATCCCTATTTCGGTCCCGGCATCGTAGGCCGGTCCGCTTACGTGGGCCATAACGACGGGGCCGGTCACTTTGCCACGTTAGAGACGCCGGATTCGCCGGACCTGGAGCTGAATCGGGCCTTTACCATTGAATGTTACCTCAAGCCCAGAATGTATAATCCCCTGGTGGATGACCGGGCCCAGATCCTCTCCAAGTGGTACATCGATCATCCCGAACAATTTGACTGGTACTTTTCTTACAATTGCTACCTGGCAAATAATAAGTACATGACGATGACGATAGTCAATCCGCAGGATATCAATTACCCAACGACAGTCTATTACACCGGTGATTTGGATACGAAACTGGCGCATGCGATGTTTCCGGCCAGTGCCGAGTGGCAGCACCTGGCCTGGGTATCCGACGGAACCCGCACGGTTGAATTCTGGATCGATGGGGTGCTGAGGGATAGCTACATGTTCCCCATTCAGGAAGAGTATTGGGAGATTAAGGACACTATAGCCCCGGTGCGGATAGCCGACGGCATCATGTATGATTACCGGATTTATGAGGGCTGGATCGACGAGATCAAATACTGGCAGTATAACAAGCCCGCCGAATATATAAAGAAACGGGCCCGCTTGATCCCGCTGCAGGCCCCCGAACCGGCAGACAATGAGGCGAACGTCAAGACCGGCGTAATTTTGACCTGGAGTAAGGCCAAGGGCTACGATAATCCCCGTTATAAGGTCTATTTCGCTCCGGATGGACAGGCCCTGGCGTTGGTGGCCGAAACCTATGATAACTTCTTCGATCCCTGTGAGGCGGGCGGCGTTTTGGACCTGAATTATGATACCAAGTATAATTGGCGTGTCGATATTGTGGGCGTGCCCGGCGCTGCTGTTACCGGTGTTGATTGGACCTTTACTACCGAACCGGCCGATTATACGGGCTTGATCGCACACTGGAAATTTGAAGAGACCGCAGGCACCATCTTTCATGATTCGGCCGGCTGCGATGACGTGGCTTATTATAAATATCCTGCCCTTGGCGAGAAGCCTCCTCCCATTAGGCCTTATAGTTGGGTAGGAGATCCGGATGATGTCTTTGCCATTCAACTGAGAAACTTTGAATATCTCCGGGTTGAACCCTGTGATCCCAATGTCTTTGCCTTTTTACCCAGGCACGATTTTACCCTTTCGTGCTGGTTTAAGGTGATCCCTCCCGGCTTTATGAACGAATCGGAAGAGCTGATCGGCAAAGGTTACTCCTATGGCCTGAGCCAGGAGGGCACCTCACATAACCTTGAGTTTTACCTCAATGATGCGTTCACCGGTGATAAAATCGGCGGCAACCTGCCCGTGGACGACGGCTATTGGCATCATGCCGCTGCGACATATGTGGCTCCCACCAGGGTAAGTGAGGGGGCGGGATATTTATACGTCGATGGGGTGCTGGACGCCTCCCAAAGAGTTATAGGCAACATTATCCTCGACGAGATAAACCCCCTGGGCCTGGGCAAAAATTTTAACGAAGCCTACGATTTCGTCGGCGCCCTCGACGATGTGCGCATCTATAACCGTGCCCTGAAGCTCGATGAGATTCTTTTCATTCCTCCCCACCAAAACGACCAACCTATAGTTAACGCCGGGGATAATACCATAGTGCCGTACCCCGACCTTTCCATAACCTTTGAGACCACGATCTTTGACGATAACATACCGACCGGTAAGAGTCCTGTGATTACCTGGAGTCAGATCTTTGGTCCGGGTACCATGACCTTCGATCCCTGTATCGTAGAAATGGGTGATTTTCCCGGCGGGTTTGTCAGGTATGAGGATAATGTCTTGGCCACTCAACTGACCTTTAGTGAGCCGGGTTTCTATAAGGTGCGTCTCCATGCCGACGACATGACCTATTACCACTACGACGAGGTCAGGTTCTGGGTGCAGCCGGAGGCCGGCATGGACTCAACCGTGGCCTACTGGCGCTTCGAAGAGGATACCCCCGAAACCGACTGGCGCGGCATACCCGGCAGGGACGATCCCAACACCCTCATCATCGCCAATGAGGTGCCCGGCGCCCCGCCTTTGATCGCCGAACGTCTTCAAACCTACGATGTCCCCGCCCTGCATCCGACAGTGGCAGTTCCGATTATTCCCTTGACGGGGGCGTCCAACATCAAACATCTCGGTGAAGGGCCCGGCGACTACAACCACTATGGCCAAAGAAGAATCACCACCGGCATGAACATCGAAATGCAGGCCCAAAGCTGGATGGGCCCGGCCTTCTGTGAGGACGGCATCACCGTCGAAGGCTGGATCAAGCTGGATGATCAAGACTGGTCGGTATTAGATCTGGTACAGGATCAAAAAGGACTGCGAATCT